>OLRL01000021.1_pt1 | contig 151505 bp, 125 predicted proteins | sample 1643201 | NCBI WGS metagenome assembly OLRL01 (sample SAMEA3136649, study PRJEB25190) | human gut metagenome | biome: human gut; feature: human-associated habitat; material: faeces | place: Austria | collected 2013
CCAGACGTATTGATAATCAGCTTCGCGGACGTTCCGGACGTCAGGGAGATCCGGGAGAATCCCGTTTCTATATTTCCCTGGAAGACGATCTGATGCGTCTGTTTGGTTCCGAAAAGTTGATGAGCGTGTTCAATACACTCGGTGTGGAAGACGGCGAACAGATCGAACACAAGATGCTTTCCAGTGCGATCGAGAAAGCGCAGAAGAAGATCGAGAGCAACAACTTCGGCATCCGTAAGAACCTGTTAGAATATGATCAGGTCATGAACGAACAAAGAGAGATCATCTATGGCGAGCGCCGCCGGGTTCTGGACGGGGAGAGTATGCGCGATACGGTGTACAATATGATCACCGAGTTCGTGGAGAATACGACGGATCGCTTTGTATCTCCGGATGTGGATATGGAAGACGCCGATCTCGGCGGACTGGAACGGACGCTGCACGAGGTGATCCCGCAGCTCGGCTTCCCGAAAGCGGAAGAACTGAAGAAGACGTCCCAGAAAGAGCTGAAGCATCTTTTGAAAGAACATGCAGTGAAAGCATATGAGGCAAAGGAGGCTGAGTTCCCGGAGGCAGAACAGATCCGTGAGATGGAACGTGTGATCCTTTTAAAGGTGATCGATGCGAAATGGATGGATCATATCGATGATATGGACCAGCTTCGTCAGGGAATCGGACTGCAGGCGTACGGTCAGAGAAACCCGCTTGTCGAGTATAAGATGATGGGCTACGATATGTTCGGTGAGATGACCAATGCGATCGCAGAGATGACGATCCGCACGTTGTTCCACATTCGGGTAGAACAGAAAGTGGAACGTGAACAGGTCGCAAAAGTAACCGGAACGAATAAGGACGAAAGCGCAGTGCGCGCTCCGAAACGCCGTGAGGAAAAGAAAGTTTATCCAAACGATCCGTGTCCGTGCGGAAGCGGAAAGAAGTATAAGCAGTGCTGCGGAAGAAAGATCAAATAACAGCAAATAAGATCAAATAACAGAAGATACAGACCAATGAATGTAAGAAAAAGAAAGAGGTGATCAAGGTGGTTTTACTGGATGAATTAAAGCAGAATCTGACTGCATATGAAGAACCGCTGAAAGATTTGAGGGATTCACTTTGACTTAGCGTCAAAGAAAGAACGGATTGAGGAACTGGAACGGAAGATCGAGGAACCGAACTTCTGGGATAACCCGGAAGAATCGCAGCATACAATGAAGCTGCTCCGAAGTCTTCAGGATTCCGTGAAAAAAATTGAAAAAATGTATGCAGATTACGAGGATATCGGGCTTCTGATCGAGATGAGCGAGGAAGAACCGGATGACGAGACGATCGAAGAGATCCGGGAAGATCTGGAGAGGTTTCAGGAAGAGTTTGAAGAACTGCGGATCGGAACGCTTTTGACCGGAGAGTATGACCGGAATGATGCGATCATGAGCATTCATGCGGGAGCCGGCGGAACCGAGTCCTGTGACTGGGCAAGTATGTTGTACCGGATGTATACCCGTTGGGCAGAGAAGAAAGGATTTACTGTGGAAGTGTTGGATTATCTGGAGGGTGATGTGGCAGGGATCAAAGGTGTGACGTTTGAGGTGCGCGGTGAAAATGCCTACGGGTATCTGCGCTCCGAAAAAGGCGTTCACCGTCTTGTGCGGATTTCCCCGTTCAATGCGGCGGGAAAACGTCAGACTTCCTTTGTGTCCTGCGATGTGATCCCGGATATCGAGGATGAGATCGAGATCGAGATCAACGAAGACGATCTGCGGATCGATACGTACCGATCCAGCGGAGCCGGCGGACAGCATATCAACAAGACGTCTTCGGCAGTGCGTATTACGCATCTTCCGACCGGAATCGTTGTACAGTGTCAGAATGAACGTTCCCAGCATATGAATAAGGACAAGGCGATGCAGATGCTCAAAGCAAAACTTTATCTGATCAAACAGCAGGAACAGGCAGACAAAGTATCGGACATCCGCGGAGAGATCAAAGAGATCGGATTTGGAAGCCAGATCCGTTCCTATGTCATGCAGCCGTATACGCTCGTGAAAGATCACCGGACGAATGCGGAGATCAGCAATATAGGCGCGGTCATGGATGGAAATATCGATCCGTTTATCAATGCATACTTAAGTGCAAAAAAAGCGTGATTGTCTGTCGGCGGGGATTTTTTGATCCCTCCGGCAGACATTGCCGTTTACACGAAAAAGGAAAGGAATGAAAGAAGATGGTAAATATAGCTGTGATGGGCTACGGCACGGTAGGATCTGGGGTCGTGGAAGTGATCAATACAAACGGCGCAACGATCAACCAGAGAGTCGGCGATGAGATACATATCAAATATGTGCTGGATCTGCGGGATTTTCCGGGGGATCCGATCCAGGAGAAGATCATTCATGATTTTGATACGATCGTAAATGATCCGGAGATCCAGATCGTCGTGGAAGTAATGGGAGGAATCGAGCCGGCATATACATTTGTGAAAAAATGTCTTCTTGCAGGGAAGAGTGTGGCGACCTCGAACAAGGCGCTTGTGGCAAAACACGGGGCGGAGCTTCTTTCTATCGCGCGGGAGCGGGAGATCAACTTTTTGTTTGAAGCAAGCGTAGGCGGCGGCATCCCGATCATCCGTCCGCTGAATTCTTCGATGACGGCGGATGAGATCGAGGAGATCACCGGAATCCTGAACGGAACGACCAACTATATGTTGACAAAGATGTTCTATGAGGGTGCGGATTATGATGAGGTGCTGAAAGAAGCACAGGCAAAAGGATATGCGGAGCGCAATCCGGAAGCGGATGTGGAGGGGCACGATGCCTGCCGGAAGATTGCGATCTTATCCTCATTGATCTCCGGTCGTCAGGTGGATTTTGAGGACATTTATACCGAGGGGATCACAGAGATCACAAAAGAGGATATGCTGTACGCAAAGGCAATGGGCATGACGATCAAACTGCTTGCGTCGAGCAGAAGAGACGGCGATCATCTGCATGCGATCGTAGCACCGCATCTTCTTCGCAGTGATCATCCTCTGTACAGCGTCAACGATGTGTTCAATGCGATTTTTGTGCACGGAAATGTGCTCGGGGACGCGATGTTCTATGGAAGCGGCGCCGGAAAACTTCCGACAGCAAGCGCTGTCGTATCCGACGTGGTGGATGAGGCGAAGCACCTGCACCGGAATATTATGACGATGTGGAAGAGTGAAAAGCTGACTTTGCAGCCGATCGCAGATACGAGCAAACAGTTTTTTGTCCGGATCAAAGGGGAAGCAGAAGCGTTGAGAGCACATCTGGAAAGCAAATTCGGTCCGATCCGGATCGTGCAGGCTGAAAGTCTGGACGAAGAGTTCGGATTTTTGACGGAAGTGATGACGGAGGGCGAGTATGCGAAGTGTGCGGAAGAATTTCCGGGGATCCTGCATATGATCCGTGTACAAGAGTAAAGGGGGAAAAGAGATTGAAGTATCTGGTGATGCTCTGCGATGGAATGGCAGATGAACCGTTGGAGGAACTGGGTGGAAAAACACCGCTGGAAGCGGCAGCGACGCCGAATATGGATCGACTTGCAAAAGTTTCTGAGATCGGTATGGTACGGACGGTTCCGGAGGGAATGGCCCCCGGAAGTGACACTGCAAATCTGTCTGTGATCGGATATGATCCGAAACGTTATTATACAGGGAGATCTCCGTTGGAAGCGCTGAGTATCGGAGTTGATATGGCGCCGGATGATGTGTCATTTCGTTGTAATGTGGTGACACTTTCCGAGGAAGAAGAGAAATATGAGGACCGGAAGATCTTAGATCACAGTTCGGATGAGATCAGTACCGAAGAGGCGGCAGTTCTTTTGGAAGCGCTGAAAGAGGGCTTAAAGCGGGATGGTTATGAATTTTATGTCGGAACGAGCTATCGCCACCTTCTGATCTGGAAACACGGAAGCGTTGTGGAATTGACGCCGCCGCATGATATCCTGACGAAGCGGATCGGGGAATTTCTTCCGAAAGATCCTCTGCTGCGGGAAATGATGGAGAAAAGTTATGAGATCCTGAATCATCATCCGGTCAACGAAGCGAGGCGAAAGAACGGTTTGAAGCCTGCCAACTCTGCATGGTTCTGGGGAGCGGGAACAAGACCGGCATTGAAAGCATTTGAAGAACTGCATGGGAAAACAGGCGCGATGATCTCGGCCGTGGATCTGCTGAAAGGGATCGCAGTAGGAGCCGGTATGCAGAACCTCATGGTCGAGGGCGCAAACGGCGGACTGCATACGAACTACACCGGAAAAGCGGAAGCGGCAGTGAAAGCGCTGACAGAAGACGGATTTGATTTTGTATATATCCATGTCGAGGCTCCGGATGAGATGGGGCATCAGGGAAAGGTAAAAGACAAGATTCGGTCGATCGAATGGATCGATGAAAAAATCATTGGTCCGGTGACAGAGAGACTTTCAAAACAGGGACAGGATTTCCGAATGCTGGTCCTGCCGGATCATCCGACGCCGATCTGCGTGCGGACGCATACAGCCGATCCGGTTCCGTATTTGCTGTATGACAGTACGAAAAATGCGCAGGGAGCAGCGTCCTATGATGAAAAACATGGGATGAAGAGTAAAATCAGAGAAGAAGAGGGGCACCGCCTGATCGGGCACCTTTTTGAAGGAGAATAGTATGCTGATCGTGAAAAAATTTGGAGGCAGTTCTGTTGCAGACCGGGAACGGATCTTTAATGTGGCAGAACGCTGTATGGAAGAATACAAAAAAGGCAATGATGTGATCGTTGTGCTTTCCGCTATGGGAGATACAACGGATGAATTGATCGCGAAAGCAAAAGAGATCAATCCGAATGCATCGAGACGGGAAATGGATATGCTATTGACAACCGGAGAGCAGGTGTCGGTCTCTTTGATGGCAATGGCAATCTCTTCGATGGGAATCCCGGCGGTTTCCCTGAACGCATTTCAAGTGGGGATGCATTGTACATCCGCTTACGGGAACGCGCGGTTTAAACGGGTCGATGCGGACCGCATCCGACATGAACTGGAGTATCGGAAGATCGTGATCATCACCGGATTTCAGGGCGTGAATAAGTACGAAGATTATGTGACGCTTGGAAGAGGCGGATCGGATACAACAGCAGTTGCGATCGCAGCAGCGCTTCACGCCGATGCGTGCGAGATCTATACCGATGTGGATGGCGTGTATACGGCAGACCCGAGAATCGTAAAAAATGCAAGAAAACTGGAGTCCATCAGCTACGATGAGATGTTGGAATTGGCGTCGCTGGGGGCGAAAGTGCTTCACAATCGTTCGGTGGAAATGGCAAAAAAATATGGCGTACAGCTGATCGTCCGGTCCAGTCTGAACCGGTCGGAGGGTACGGTAGTCAAGGAGGTAGCGAAAATGGAAAAAATGCTGATCAGCGGAGTTGCATCCGACAAAAATACATCCCGTGTGTCTGTGATCGGTGTGCAGGATAAGCCGGGAGTGGCGTTTAAGATTTTTAATACATTGGCGAAAAAAGGGATCAATGTGGATATTATCCTGCAGTCGGTGGGACGCGGCGGCACGAAAGATATATCGTTTACAGTTTCTCAGGAAGATTTAAATGATACGTTAAAGACATTGGAAGAAAACAAAGAGTCGCTGACGATCCAGGAGATCAAACATAAAGACAACGTGGCAAAGATTTCGATCGTAGGTGCGGGGATGATGAGCAACCCGGGTGTGGCTGCAAAAATGTTTGAATCATTGTTCAATGCACAGGTGAACATCAGCATGATCTCCACCTCGGAAGTGCGGATCACGGTTTTGATCGATGAAAATGATGTGGAGCGTGCAATGGTTGCCGTTCACGATGGCTTTGGACTGGGTGCTTAGGCGGGACGTATGGAAGATCCGGCAAAAAGAGTTCCGGTAAAAAAGAGAGCTGGTAAAAAGTAAAAAAAGAGGGCGGTGAACTTGCCGGAGTGCGGCGGCTTCACTGCCCGTTTATTCATGCAGGACCTTGCGGACCAGACGGCGGTCTTCCTCGCTTGCCTGCCGGTATTTCAAGATCAGATCACATTCGTCTTCTGTCAGAATCAAGGTTGTGTCGCTGTGCTCTCTGTGTGCCACGGTATAAGGCGGACATACCTCGCGGAACATGAGTGTGGAGGAACGAAAGGAATCCACGATCAATTGATTCAGCGAGATCTCATAGAGCTCGGAAAGTTTGACAAGCAGTCCGAGATCAGGATCCCGTTTTCCGGTCTCATAGTTGGAGTAAGCCTGACGGGAAATGTTCAGATACGCACTGACGTCTTTTTGTGTCAGTGCGTTTGCTTTTCGATATTCATATAAATTTTTCGTAAGCTGCAGATTTGCCAACGTCATCCCTCCATACCGGAAACTTCTTGTCTGTGCTGTGAACCAGTCCACATTATAGCAAGTTTCTTAATAGGATTGACCGGATGGCGACGTAATATAGCATAAATTACAAAAGCAACAGAATGTTTACAACTTACTTAAATTACTATTGTGAAAACGGGAGGAATGGGTGACATCTTCTCCAAACCAGTCCGGAGCATGAAAAGTCTCGGCTGAGAGAAGATCCGGGAATTCAACCTCGGCAAGAATCAGACCATCCAGATCTCCGCGGAAGAAATCCAGTTCGATCACGAGCGGAGAGTCGAAAGAAAGCGGAATGACATAACGGTCTTTGATGATCAGACGTCCGTCTGTTTTTTCTCTCAGATGCAGATACGCTTCCTTTGTCAGCGGAAGATTGTATTCTTCGCGAGCCATCAGTCCTTTTGATTTGTAGGTGAGGATATAATCATCCTGATCCCGGCGAACCCTGACGACCGGCTCGGTACAAAGATAACCTTGTTCGATCCGTCTGCAGGGAAAGTCGGATGGATGAAATGGGATCTTATTTTTGTCGATCAGATATTTGCGCTCAATTTCCATAAGGAACCTCCGTTGTCTTATTTGAATGTGCACCGGCTATCCGTAAAAGAAATCGGACCGGATGCCATAGGATCATAATAAAACACCGCCGCGGAAGATGCAATGGGGAAGTTTACGTTATTGTACAAAGGAAAATGGTTTCTATTTGTACAATGACGTGAAAATAAATGTAAAGTGAAAGGAAGAAAAGATTGAAAATGAAAAATGTAAGAGTGTTTTTAGCAGATGGATTTGAAGAGATCGAAGCGTTGACCGTCGTGGACATTCTGCGCAGAGCAGGTGTGGAGACAACGACCGTATCCGTGACAAAAAAATGTGTAGTAGAGGGAGCGCATGGGATCTGTGTGGAAGCCGACGCGCTGTTTGAAGAAACGGATTTTCATGAGACAGAGATGCTCGTTCTTCCGGGCGGAATGCCCGGAACATTGAATCTGCAGGCGCATACAGGTCTCAGGGAACTGCTGTTGGCATACGGGAAAGCGGAAAAATATGTGGCTGCGATCTGCGCGGCTCCGAGTATTCTGGGAGAACTCGGAATGTTGGATGGGAAACGTGCCTGCTGTTATCCGTTTTTTGAAGAGAAACTGACCGGAGCAGAGGTTGTAAGAGAACAGGTGGTTTTGGATCAGAACGTGATCACAAGCAGAGGGATGGGAACGGCGATCCCGTTTGCACTGAAGCTTGTGGAGGTTCTTTGCGGCATGGAAAGAGCAGAAGAAGTGAGAAAATCGATCATTTATAATGAGGAATAAAAAAGAAGCAGAGCGTCAGTGTACAAGAGAAAATACGTTTTCCCATTTGTACACCGACAAAAGCGGTGTTTTGGGAAAAAAGACTGGAAATTCGGGAATGTTTGTGCTATACTGACTCAATGACTGCGAATGTTTATTTTTATTCGATTACAAAAAGTATACCCGCCCGGGCATTCTGACCTACAGAAGCTTACGTACAGACGTGCTTTATATGGAGCATAAAGCAGAGAGCAGGGTACAAGTCAAGGAGGAAAATAAAATGAGTTTACAGGTAGAAAATTTGGAGCATAATATGGCGAAGCTCACGATCGAAGTTGCAGCAGAAGACGTAGAGAAAGCTCTGCAGGCAGCATACTTAAAAGAGCGCAAAAGAATCAGCCTGCCGGGATTCCGTAAAGGAAAAGTTCCGCGTCAGATGATCGAGAAGATGTATGGACCGGAGATTTTCTATGAAGATGCGGCAAACAGCATGATCTCAGAAGCTTACGGAAAAGCATATGAGGAGTGTGATCTTGAGATCGTTTCTCAGCCGGACATCGATGTTGTTCAGCTGGAAAAAGGAAAAGCATTCATCTTTACAGCGGAAGTAGCGGTAAAACCGGAAGTGACACTTGGCGAATATAAAGGTCTGAAAGTGGACAAAGTTTCTACAAGAGTGACACAGAAAGAAGTAGACGAGGAGATCGAGAAAGAGCGTGAGCGCAACGCGAGAACGATCGAAGTGACAGACCGTGCCGTTCAGGACAAAGATGTGGTAACACTGGACTTTGAGGGATTTGTAGACGGAGAAGCTTTTGAGGGCGGAAAAGGAACAGATTATCCGCTGACGATCGGTTCCGGTTCTTTTATCCCGGGATTTGAAGAGCAGCTGATCGGAGCTGAGATCGACAAAGAGACAGAAGTAAACGTTACATTCCCGGAAGATTATCAGGCAGAAGAACTGGCCGGAAAAGCGGCAGTATTCAAATGTACCGTACATGCGATCAAAGCAAAAGAACTTCCGGAATTAGACGACGAATTCGCATCTGAAGTTTCCGAATGCGAAACAATGGATGATTACAGAGCAGAAGTAAAGACAAAAATCAAAGAGCGTAAAGAGCGCGAGGGCAAACAGAAAAAAGAAGACCAGGCAGTAGAGCAGGCAGTTGCAAACGCTGAAATGGATCTTCCGAAGCCGATGATCGATCTGCAGACAAAGCAGATGGCAGATGATTTCGCACGCCGCATCGCACAGCAGGGACTGACTGTGGAGCAGTACTTCCAGTTTACAGGACTCTCCGAAGAGAAGATGATGGAAGAGATGGAGCCGCAGGCAGAGAAGAGAATCCGCACAAGACTGGTTCTTGAAGCGATCGTGAAAGCGGAGAATATCGAAGTGACAGACGAACGTCTGGACGAAGAACTGCAGAAGATGGCAGACGCTTACCAGATGGAAGTTGAAAAACTGAAAGAATTCATGGGCGAAAATGAAAAAGCACAGATGAAAGAAGATATTGCAGTTCAGGATGCAGTGACATTGATCACTGAAGCTGCAGTAGAAGCATAAAAACGGCAGAGATTTCATTTAAAAAGTTTAGGAGGGAAACCGGATGAGTTTAGTACCTTACGTCATTGAACAGACAAGCCGCGGGGAACGTTCCTACGACATTTATTCCAGATTACTGAAAGACCGTATTATTTTTCTTGGGGAAGAAGTGACAGATGTATCTGCAAATATCATTGTTGCACAGCTTCTGTTTTTGGAGGCGGATGATCCGAATAAGGACATTCAGCTTTACATCAACAGCCCGGGCGGTTCCGTAACTGCCGGAATGGCAATTTATGATACGATGCAGTACATCAAATGTGATGTGTCGACCGTATGCATCGGCATGGCAGCGAGCATGGGATCGTTTTTGCTTTCAGGAGGTGCAAAGGGCAAACGTTTTGCTTTGCCGAATGCGGAGATCATGATCCATCAGCCGTCCGGAGGAGCACAGGGACAGGCGACAGAGATCCAGATCGCTGCGGAACATATTTTGAAAATCAGGAAGAAATTAAATGAAATTCTTGCTGCAAATACAGGACAGCCGTTGGAAGTGATCCAGAGAGATACGGAGCGCGATAACTTTATGTCCGCGCAGCAGGCAAAAGAATATGGTTTGATTGACGAAGTGATCGCCAGCCACTAATGAATGAGGGAGACAGTGATGTCTCCCTTATCACAGGCAGGAATGAATAGTTGAAAGGGAAACGAGTATGGCAGGGAAACTGACGGATGATACAGTAAGATGTTCTTTCTGTAATAAACCACAGTCTCAGGTACGCAAACTGATTGCAGGACCGAACGGGGCGTATATCTGTGACGAATGTGTAGATGTCTGCGCAGAGATCATCGAGGAAGAATTTGAATACGAAGAGCGGAACCGGTTTGAAGATATCAATCTTCTGACCCCGGAAGAGATCAAAGCATTTCTGGACGATTATGTGATCGGTCAGGACGAGGCAAAAAAAGTTCTTTCCGTTGCAGTATATAATCATTATAAGCGGATCATGGCGGGAGAGGATCTCGGTGTGGAACTCCAGAAGAGTAATATTTTGATGCTCGGACCTACTGGCTGCGGAAAGACGCTGCTGGCACAGACGCTGGCAAAGATTTTAAATGTTCCGTTTGCGATCGCGGATGCGACGGCATTGACGGAAGCTGGATATGTCGGCGAGGATGTAGAGAATATTCTGTTGAAAGTGATCCAGGCGGCAGACGGTGATATTGAACGCGCGGAGCACGGCATCATTTATATTGACGAGATCGATAAGATCACGAGAAAATCCGAGAATCCGTCGATCACAAGAGACGTTTCCGGTGAGGGCGTGCAGCAGGCACTTTTGAAGATCATCGAGGGAACGGTTGCTTCGGTACCGCCGCAGGGCGGAAGAAAACATCCGCATCAGGAACTGATCCAGATCGACACGACCAATATCCTGTTTATCTGCGGAGGCGCATTTGAGGGACTGGATAAGATCATAGAGACACGTCTGGACCGTAAATCCATCGGATTTAATGCGGAGATCGCATCCAAACATGAATATGACGTGGACGTGCTGCTCCATGAAGCACTGCCGCAGGATCTTGTGAAGTTCGGACTGATCCCGGAACTTGTCGGACGTCTTCCGGTCACGGTATCGCTGAATATGCTGGATCAGGAAGCGCTTGTGCGGATCCTGACAGAGCCGAAGAGTGCGATTGTAAAACAGTACCAGAAATTGCTGGAACTGGACGGCGTACGCCTTGTTTTTGACCGGGACGCTCTGACTGCGATCGCGGAGACTTCTCTCAAACGGAAGACCGGAGCGCGCGGACTTCGTGCGATCATGGAGGATATCATGATGGAGACGATGTTCTGCGTACCGTCGGATGATACGATCAAAGAATGCCGGATCACGAAAGACGTCGTGAACGGAACCGGAAAACCGCTGTATGAGCGGGATGGGGAAGAACGCAAATCTTTTTTGACAACAGAAAGTGCGTAAGAGAATGTGAATGGGCGGATGCCGGCGAACCGGTATCCGCTTTTTGTAGTATGCGACGAGCCAAAGTCCGGGCTTGCCCGAGACCTTGGCGACTGCTTACAAACCCGGAATGTGCCTTTTGGCACTTCCGGTGATTTCGATATATATATCTACTTATGATTTTACAGACAAGGAGAAAGACAGGTATGGAAAATGAAATCTTGCATCTTCCTATGGTGGCGCTTCGAGGGATGACTGTGATGCCGGGGAAAACCGTTCATTTTGACATCAGTCGTGAACGTTCGATCCAGGCGGTACAGGAAGCGATGACAGGAAATCAGAGGATTTTTCTGACGGCGCAGAAAAAGATCGAGACGGACGAACCGAAAATGGAAGATGTATATGAGGTCGGAACGATCGCAGTGATCCAGCAGATCGCCAAGCTTCCGCGTCAGATCATGCGTGTGATGGTGACCGGGGAGACGCGGGGGATCTTAAAACAGATCGAAGAGGAAGATCCGTATCTTCTGGCGGAAGCGGAAGTCGTCGATGAGAGTGGTTTTGAGATTCCGGATGAAATGAATGCGGAGGCGATGGCACGCGGACTGAAAGATATATTTGTGGAATATGCCGCCAAAAACGGAAAGCTGCCCAAAGAACTGATCGCGCAGATTCTGGAGATCCGGGGACTGAAAAAACTTGTGGATGAGATCGCGGCGAACCTACCATTGTATTATACAGATCAGCAGGAACTTCTGGATCAACTGGATTTTTGGGAGCGATATGAATTGCTCGCATTGAAACTTGTCAATGAGACAGAGATCATGGATATCAAAGATGAGATCCGTTTGAAAGTCAAAGAGCGGGTAGACCAGCATCAAAGAGAATATATTCTGCGGGAACAGATGAAAGTGATCCGGGAAGAACTCGGAGAGGAGGCGTCCGGAAATGACGCCGATGAATTTCGGGAGCGTCTGAAGAATCTGGACGCACCGGAAGAAGTAAAAGAAAAGATCAAAAAGGAGATCTCGCGTTTTTCGGGATCTCTGAACAGTCCGGCAGAAAACGGCGTGATCCGTACTTATATCGAGACGATGCTGGAGATGCCGTGGAATCAAAGAGCGGAAGACTGTGAGGATATGGAATATGCAAAAGAAATCCTGGAACAGGAGCACTATGGACTGGAAGAAGTCAAGGAACGTGTTCTGGAATTTCTGGCAGTCCGCGCGTTGACGCATAAGGGGGAAAGTCCGGTGCTTTGTCTGGCGGGACCTCCGGGAACCGGAAAAACCTCGATCGCCCGTTCATTGGCGAAAGCGCTCCGGAAACCGTATGTAAGGATCTCTCTGGGCGGAATCCGGGATGAGGCGGAGATCCGCGGACACCGGAAAACTTATGTGGGGGCGATGCCTGGACGGATTGCCAATGCGATCCGAAAAGCCGGAGTAAAAAATCCTCTGATCCTTTTGGATGAAATCGATAAAGTCAGTACAGACTATAAAGGAGATACATTTTCCGCACTTCTGGAAGTGTTGGATCAGGAGCAGAACCGGGGATTTCGGGATCATTATCTGGAAGTACCGCTGGATCTGTCGGAAGTGGTATTTCTGACAACGGCAAATACGACCGAGACAATCCCGCGTCCGCTCCTTGACAGGATGGAAGTGATCGAGGTGAGCAGCTATACCGAGAATGAAAAGCTGCATATCGCGACGGAGCATCTGATTCCGAAGCAACTCGGAAAACACGGACTTTCTGCGGAGGAACTGACGATGGAGGAAGCAGCGGTCTGGAAGATCGCGAAAAATTATACGAAAGAAGCCGGGGTCAGACAATTAGAGCGGAAAATCGGAGAAATCTGCAGAAAAACCGCAAAAGAAATACTGACAACGGAGCGGAAAAAGGTTACAATAACAAAAGAAAACCTGTCGGAATATCTCGGGCGGGAAAAATATACTTATGAAATGGCGAATTCATCTGATGAGATCGGGATCGTGCGTGGTCTGGCATGGACAAGCGTGGGCGGAGATACGCTTCAGATCGAAGTCAATGTGATGCCCGGAAAAGGGGAGCTTCTCTTGACAGGGCAGCTTGGCGATGTGATGAAAGAATCTGCGCAGACCGGAATCAGCTATATCCGTTCTGTGGGAAAAAGCTGGCAGATCGCAGACGACTTTTTTGAGAAACATGATCTGCATGTACATATTCCGGAGGGCGCGGTGCCGAAGGACGGTCCGTCTGCGGGGATCACGATGGCGACGGCAATCTTGTCGGCGGTAATAAAGAAAAAGATCCGGGCGGATCTGGCGATGACCGGAGAGATCACACTGCGGGGAAAAGTGCTTCCGATCGGCGGGCTGAAAGAGAAACTGCTTGCGGCGAAGAATGCCGGAATACATACGGTTCTGATCCCGGAGCACAATCAGGCGGACGTGGAAGAGTTTTCATCCGAGATCACCGGCGGACTTTCCATTCTCCCGGTAAAAAATATGGATGAGGTGCTTCGTGAAGCATTTGCGGAACCTGTTTCCGGAAGAGCTCCGGAACAATAGAAAATGGGATACGGTACAGGAGGAAAAGTATGGTAATCAGAAATATCAATTTGGAGACAGTGTGTGGGATCACAAGCCGTCTCCCGGAAAATGAAAAACCGGAGATCGCGTTTGCGGGCAAATCCAACGTCGGCAAATCGTCTCTGATCAATGCGTTGATGAACCGAAAATCGTATGCCCGTATTTCGGCGACTCCGGGAAAAACACAGACGATCAATTTTTACAATATCAATGAAGAAGTGTATCTTGTCGATCTGCCGGGATATGGATATGCAAAAGTATCGGAAAAAGAAAAACGGCAATGGGGAGAACTGATCGAGCGTTATCTGCATGGTTCCGCACAGTTGAAAGCGGTGTTTTTGCTGATCGACATCCGGCATGAACCGTCGGCAAACGATAAGATGATGTACGAGTGGATCGTCGATCAGGGATTTCATCCGATCATTGTGGCGACAAAGCTGGATAAACTGAAACGAAGTCAGGTGCAGAAGCATGTGAAGATGGTAAAAGAGGGACTGAACCTTGTTCCGGGAACAAGGATCATCCCGTTTTCATCGGTGTCCAAACAGGGACGGGATGAACTATGGGAATTGGTGGAGACGGAATTCCTCGGAAAAGAGTCGGACGGGAAAGCAAATAAATAATCGAGGTGAAGTGCAGTATGGAGAACAAACGCCCATATTGGCAGGTGGCAGTGAGTCTGGTATTCAGCATTCTGGCAACCGGGATTTTTATCTATCTCGGGATCAAAGGGATATTCTTCTTGATGCCGTTTGTGATCGGCTGGGGAATTGCGGCGATCGCGGCGCCCCTTGTCAACTGGCTGGAAAAGAAATTTAATATCGTCAAAAAGCTGGGATCGGCATTGATCGTTATTCTCGTGATCGGTCTGATCGTTGTCGGGATTTATTTTGCCGTAAGCCGGATCATACTGGAAGTGGGAGATCTGATCAAAAATATTCCCGAACTGTACGCGCAGTTGGAGAGCGGACTGCGCCAGATCGGAAGCGCGATGTCGGGCATTTTTGAAAAACTTCCGGTTGTGATTCAGGACGGGTGGAATACCGTTGTGGCGAATCTGGATCAATATATGGGAGATCTTGTTTCACGCATCAGTGAGCCGACGGTGATGGCGGCGGGGAATTTTGCCAAAAGTCTTCCATCTTATCTGATTTCGGTCATTGTGGCGATCTTGTCCGCGTATTTCTTTACGATCCAGCGGGAGGACGTGCTGAAATGGATGAAGCAGATCGCGCCGCCGTCGGTGGAGAAACGGATGACGCTGGTGATGGACAATCTGCGCTATGCGGTGGGCGGATATTTCAAGGCACAGTTTAAGATCATGGGGGTTGTCTTTCTGATCCTGCTTGTTGGATTTGCCGTGCTCGGCGTCCGGTATTTTGTGCTGGTTGCGTTTCTGATCTCGTTTCTGGATTTTCTTCCGTTTTTCGGAACGGGAACAGCAATGATCCCATGGGGGATTTATAAGTTCCTGATGGGAGATTATAAAATGGCGATCCTGCTGATCGCGATCTATGCGGTGACACAGCTTGTGCGCCAGCTTCTGCAGCCGAAACTGGTGGCGGACAGCGTGGGGATGAATCCGCTCGTCACGCTGCTGCTTTTGTATATCGGTTATCGGATCGGAAGCGTGCTCGGGATGATCCTTGCAGTGCCGGTCGGAATGGTATTGATCAATATGCTGCAGGCAGGGGCGTTTGACTATATTCTGGATGACGTCCGGATCCTTGTGGACGGAATCCTGGAACTTCGGAATCCGCCGAAAGAATAAAAACAGTATACGGGACAAGACAGGGAGCTATAAAGGGGAATATTTCCAACGGGATAATATTCCCCCTTTTTTTTCTTGCTTTAGTATGGTAAAATGTCTGTCATAATGAGACTTGGAAAAGGAGGAGGGTGTCGTAATGGGAATGACAATGACACAGAAGATATTGGCGGCACATGCAGGATTGGATTCTGTGAAAGCAGGGCAATTGATCATGGCAAAACTGGACGTTGTAATGGCGAATGATATCACCGGTCCGATGGCGCTGCCGATTTTTAGACAAATGGCGGATCAGGTATATGATAAGGACAAGGTTGTGCTTGTTCCGGATCATTTTACACCGAATAAAGATATCAAATCAGCGGAGAATTCAAAGGCAATCCGGGAGTTTGCGAAAGCGCAGGGGCTGACCTGGTATTTTGAACAGGGAAAATCCGGTGTGGAGCATGCGATCCTCCCGGAGGCAGGCGTTGTGGCAGCGGGAGAATGTATCATCGGTGCAGACTCCCATACATGTACATACGGGGCGCTGGGGGCATTTTCCACCGGAGTCGGGACGACGGACATTGCGACTGGTATGGCGACCGGAGAACTTTGGTTCAAAGTTCCGAGCGCAGTCAAGTTTGTGCTGACCGGAAAGCCGGGACCGTATGTGAGTGGGAAAGACATCATTATCCATATCATCGGTAAGATCGGTGTGGATGGCGCGCTTTACAAATCTATGGAATTTACCGGGGACGGCATTGCCAATCTGTCGATGGACGACCGGTTTACGATGGCGAATATGGCGATCGAAGCAGGAGCAAAGAACGGGATCTTCCCGGTGGACGATACGGCAAAAGCATATCTGAACGAACATACGAAGAAATCATACCACATTTATGAGGCGGATCAGGATGCCGAATATGAGGAGACTGTCGAGATCGATCTGTCAGAAGTGCGCCCGACCGTCGCATTTCCGCATCTTCCGGGCAATGCAAAGACGATCGATGAGATCGAGGCGATGGATCCGATCCGGATCGACCAGGTTGTGATCGGTTCCTGTACAAACGGACGGATGGAAGATATGAGAAAGGCAGCGGCGATCTTAAAAGGACATACGGTGCATCCGGACGTTCGGGTGATGGTAGTTCCGGCAACGCAGAAGATTTATAAGCAGTGTATCGCAGAGGGACTTCTTGACATTTTCGTAGACGCTGGCTGTGCGGTGAACACACCGAGCTGCGGACCGTGCATGGGAGGACACATGGGGGTTATGGCAGCCGGGGAGAAATGTGTATCCACGACGAACCGGAACTTTGTCGGACGTATGGGACATGTAGATTCCCTGATCTATCTGGCATCCCCGGAAGTAGCGGCGGCGAGCGCGATCGCAGGATGCATTGCAAATCCAGAGAAAGTAGGTGACCGATCATGAAAGCACAGGGACGTGTATTTAAATATGGAGACAACGTGGACACGGACGTGATCATTCCGGCGAGATATCTGAATTCATTTGACGCGCAGGAACTGGCGAGTCATGCGATGGTGGATATCGATCCGGAGTTTGTGAATAAAGTAAAACCGGGAGATCTGATCGTGGCAAATAAGAATTTCGGCTGCGGTTCTTCCAGAGAACATGCGCCGCTTTGCCTGAAAACAGTCGGCGTGAGCTGCATCATTGCAGAGACATTTGCAAGGATCTTTTACCGGAATGCGATCAATATCGGGCTTCCGATCATTGAATGTCCGGAAGCGGCAAGAGGAATCGAAGACGGAGATGAAGTTGAAGTTGATTTTGATTCCGGAAAGATTTATAATCGGACGAAAGGGACTGAATTTCAGGGACAGTCATTTCCGGAATTCATGCAGAAACTGATCGCGGCAGGCGGTCTTGTGAATTATACCAACAGCAAGAAAAAGTAAAAGAGGGAAGAATCATGAATTTATTATACAAGAGCACAAGAAATGCAGAGCATACGGCGACCGCTTCCGAAGCGATCCTGAAAGGTCTGGCGGAAGATGGGGGATTGTTTGTGCCGGTGCAGATCCCGAAGCTGGATGTGACGATGGAAGAACTGAAGACGATGTCTTATCAGGAGACCGCCTATGCGGTGATGAAACAGTTTCTGACAGATTTTACGGAAGAGGAATTGAAAGGCTGTATTGCGCGTGCTTATGATTCCAAGTTTGATACCGAAGTGATCGCGCCGCTTGTAAAAGTGGGAGATACTTATCATTTGGAGTTGTTTCATGGAGCGACGATCGCGTTCAAAGATATGGCGCTGTCGATCCTGCCGCATCTTCTGACTACCGCAGCAAAGAAAAATCAGGTAAAAAATGAGATCGTGATCCTGACGGCGACTTCTGGAGATACCGGGAAAGCCGCGCTTGCAGGATTTGCGGATGTTCCGGGAACGAAGATCATCGTATTTTATCCGAAGAACGGAGTCAGCCGTGTGCAGGAGCTGCAGATGGTAACGCAAAAAGGAGAGAATACATCGGTCGTTGCGATCCACGGCAATTTTGACAATGCACAGAGCGGTGTGAAAGCGCTGTTTGAAGATAAGGAACTGGAGAAAGAGCTTGTGGAAGCAGGATACCAGTTTTCTTCTGCGAATTCGATCAATATCGGACGTCTTGTCCCGCAGATCGTTTACTATGTGTATGCTTATGCCAAGTTGTTGGAAAATGAAGAGATCGCAGATGGAGAAGAACTGAATGTGACGGTTCCGACCGGAAACTTCGGCAATATTCTTGCCGCATACTATGCAAAACAGATGGGAGTTCCGATCGGAAAACTGATCTGTGCTTCCAATGAGAACAAAGTATTGTTTGACTTCTTCCAGACCGGAACTTATGACAGAAACAGGAAATTTGTGCTGACTTCTTCCCCGTCGATGGATATTCTGATCTCCAGTAATCTGGAACGGCTGATCTATACGATTTCCGGGCAGGACGCAGAGAAAGACAGCGAACTGATGGAACAGTTGAAAGAGAACGGCAAATACGAGATCACGGCGGAGATGAAAGAAAAGCTGAAAGATTTTGCGGGCGGATACGCAACGGAAGCGGAGACGAAAGCCGCGATCCACAATGTGTATAAAGAGACCGGATATGTGATGGATACCCATACGGCGGTTGCATCCCATGTGAGCAGAGCATACCGTAAGGAAAGCGGAGACAGCAGAAAAATGCTTGTGGCATCCACTGCGAGTCCGTATAAGTTTGTCAGAAGCGTGATGTCCGCGATCGATGACGCTTATGCGCAGATGGATGAATTTGCATTGATCGATGAACTGGAAAAGGCGTCCAATATGGAAGTCCCGTGTGCGATCAAAGAGATTTTGCATGCGGAGATCCGGCATACGCGGGAATGTGATGCTGATAAGATGAAAGACACGGTAAAAGACATATTGGAGATTAGATAATCATGATGGATGACAGTATATTTGGATTTATAGGCGTTTTGGTATTATTTTGCGGACTTTACGGTATTTACGCATATGTGAAGATGAAAAAAGGAGGTCCGATCAACGAAGCGCTCCTTTTGGGGAAAAGCTATGTGGAATATAAGTGCAAAGACCGGGAGGGATTTTTGGCGAAAGCGCTTCCAGCGGTACTTATCTTTTCCGTTACGGCTGTGGTTTATGGAATTATCGATGCGATCCATTGTTTTGTGACGCCGATCGCGGTCGTAGACTATGTCGGAATGTTTTTGTTTTTAGCTGTTTTAGTCTGGTATATGGTATATACGACAAAATTGAAAAAAGAATTTTTCCGCTCGTAAGAGAAAAGCGGAAAGAAGACGAAAGAGAGGACCTTGTGATGCTTTTTTGCATCAGGTCCTTTTTTGATTGAGCAGACGTTGCTGCCGGTTGTAGAAAATCTCCGAAAACGGCTATTGACAAATCGAAGAGGAGGGGCTATGATTGTGTTACTCGTCTTAGGACATTTCTAAAATTCACGGGAATTTCATCCCAGGATCCAAAACGAGTTTTACAACAGAAGAAAGGAGGAGCGCAGCGCTTATGGGCGAAGTGTATGATATGCGGCGTAATCAGAGTTAAAATGCGGCAGATGAAAAAGTAACAGATGAGAGATGTGGTGTTTCCGGTTAAGAAAGGAGGCATCGAAAATGAAGAGAAGATTCCCTGCCTCCGGTCGATAAAAGGAGGAGAAAGGTGAACAGAGGAAAACGATGGATCCGCTGTGCGGCGGCAGTATTGATCGTTCTGCTGTTTCTACTGGCGTCGGCAGTTCATGCCGAGGAAGCATCCGGTGGGACGGAGATGGAAAAAACGCAAAATGAAAGCGGAAGAAAGACCAGTGATCTGGAACGTTTATTCGGACCGAAAGAGGGGGAGATCGATACGAGAATTTCCGCGACTGCATGGCGAAATTATCTTGAAAAGAATCAGGCTTCGTTTTCGGGTGAAACATATTGGAGCAGTCATTTGCAGGATACGGATATTATCATTGGATCCAATTATGACGACGGAACCGTGGTTTTTCAATGGAATGAGGGCGTGATCGGAATCAACGGACAGCCGACGATCTGTATTGATGCAAAAACATCATTCAGAGACGGGATCCAGTATTATCCGACAGATGCGCAGGCGGTTGGACTGAATGAGACGGAAGTTACGAGACTCGCGTTGTATCAGGAATATATTTACAATCAGAGAAGCGACTTGGATGATCTCGGGAAATATTTCTTTACACAGCTCCTTGTCTGGAGAGAGCTGAATGAATATTACGGATGGGGATGGCCAAACCTGCATATTTTTTCGGGAAGTGCGTCTTGGACAGACCTTGCTTTTCAGGAAGAAGTACTGACTTCGGCGGTAAATTGGGTGCAGGAGATGGAAAGATCCGGGAGATACACCGGGCATGGTACATTTTATGTGTGCGAATATTGGCAGGCTCAGGCAGTATTATGGTTGACAGAGAATACCGGCGGGCTGGAATTGTACAAAGAATCGGAAAATCCGTCCGTCACGGAGGGCAATGCTGCATATTCTCTGGAGGGAGCGCAGTATGGCGTGTACCGTGACGGCGGCGATTATGTCAATCCGGATGCAGTGATCACAACCGATGCCAATGGTTATGGAAAGGCAGAAAACCTGCCGGTGGGAGAATATTGGATCAAAGAGCTTGTGCCGCCGAAAGGATATGCGTTAAATCCGGACTGGTCGGAATCGACAGTATCAGTACCGGGCGGACAGATGGGGGTATATCACGCGAAAGACAAGGCTATCCATGAACCGATTTCTGTGATCGTGGAAAAGACAGATGCGGATCAAGGGGAGCAGTCGTCAGAGGAACAGCTTAAGAAGCTGGAGGGAGCACGGTTCGAGGTGAAATATTATGCAGTGGATCCGGCAGTCTATGATTCGGATCCGGCAGACAGTGGGATTGCCCCGGCGCGAACCTGGGTGTTGGAAACAAAATATGATAAAACGTATCATCAGGTCTTGGCAAAACTCGAGGAAGCGTATCTTGTATCGGGAGATGCATTTTATAAGACTGCTTCCGGAGAAAGCATGCTTCCGCTTGGGATCGTGACGATCCGGGAATGCAAAGCGCCAAACGGCTATCTTTTAAATGAAACATTGTATGTGCGGAAAATACAGGAAGATGGAACGGATCAGGAAACGGTTACAGGAGAACAGGTGCCGGTTGTTCCCAATACGCCGCAGAAGATCCAAATTGAAATTCAAAAGGTGGACAGTGAGACAGACAAAGGAGAAGCACAGGGAGCGGCAGCCTTAAAAGGCGCAGAATATGAAGTAAGAGATCAGGCGGGAAACGTAGTGGAGACGTTGATCACAGATAAAAAGGGATATGCAAAAACGAAAGAACTTCCGCTAGGGAATTATACGGTGAAAGAAACAAAAGCGTCCAATGGGTATTTGCTGGATGAGAAAGAATACCCGATCAAAGGAGAGGCGAAAGATGAGGAGAATCGGGTTTTCTTATACAAAACGAAGAGTAAGGAGACGGTCATTCGCGGAGATGTGGAACTGATCAAACTGCGGGAAAATGAGAACGAGGATGAAGATACACTGCATGGGCTGGAGGGCGTTGAATTTACGTTTACGTCGAAAACGACGGGAAAAACAGTCGCGAAGATCGTGACGGATAAAAACGGCTATGCGACGACGGCATCCAAAGAACATCCGAGGGGAAGTCTTCCGTTTGACACATATCTGTTGGAAGAGACAAAACATCCGGAGGGATTAAAACCGATAGAGCCGTTTGAAGTGACCATTCAGGAGGAGGGCATCGTGTGGAAAGGGATTTATAAAGAGGACAAGCTGATCGTCAGTCCGATCACCGTTGTGAAAATGGATGCGTCAACCGGAAAAAAGATTCCGATAAAAGGTGTGGAATTCCGTCTGCTCGATGCGGATAAGAAACCGATCACGATGACGACGCATTATCCGTCGGAAGTGGTGCATAAGACATTTAAGACGGACGAAAACGGGCAGTTTACATTTCCGGAAAAGCTGAAATACGGAGTGTACTATCTGGAGGAAGTAAACGCGCCGGAGGGATATTTGAAAGGAGAACTCCTGCAGTTCGAAGTGAAAGAGGGAGCGGTGTGGAATCAGCCTTTGGTGGTGAAGTATTTTGATAAAAATGCAATGGGAAAAATACAGATCGAGAAAATCGATGCGGAGACAAAAGAGAAACTTTCCGGTGCGGTATTTGAAGTGCGTGCGTCGGAGAATATTGTGACTCCGGATCAGACTGTGCGTATAAAGAAAGGAGAAGTAGCGGAAACATTGATCGTCGGAGAAGACGGGACAGCATTAAGCAAGGAACTGTATATCGGCAAATATGAGATTCAGGAAACAAAGCAGCCGGATGGCTATGTGTTGGATCCGAAGTGCTATGAAGTGGAGATCAAGTATCAGGATCAAAACACGCCGGTCGTGCTGACGGAAATAAGTATACCAAACGAACCGACGAAAGTGCGGCTGGTCAAGAGCGAAAAAGGGAGCGAAACCCCACTTTCGGGCGTGACGTTTCATTTTTGGAAAAAAGGGGAAGAGAACGAAAAGAGGGAAGTGACGACTGAAAAAGACGGAACGATCCTTTTAGAACAACTTTTGCCCGGAACGTATTGTTTTCAGGAGATCAGGACACTGCCGGGATATATATTGGATCCGGCGGTGTATGAAGTTGTAGTTGAAGCGGATGGAACTATAAACGGAGAGAAAGAAGAAATCTTGAATGTGGAGAATGATTACACGAAAGTGGAATTTACGAAGCATGATCGTGCAAGCGGCAAAGTATTAGAGGGCGGCCGATATCAGATCACAGATCTTTCGGGAAATGTTGTGGATGAGTGGAAAGGAAAGACAACTCCTCATCTGACAGAAAAATTGCTGCCCGGAACCGAATACATTTTCAAGGAAATTGAGGCGCCGAGCGGTTATTTGGTCGCGGAAGATGTGCGCTTTACAGTGGCGAATACCGAGGAAATACAAAAAGTACGGATGGAGGATGAAAATGCAATGGGGAAAATCCGAATTGTAAAAACCGATCGTTCGACAAAGGAAAGACTGAACGGGGCGGTGTTTGAAATCCATGCGGCAGAAGATATTATAACGCCGGATGGTACGGTGCAGTTGAAAAAGGGAGAACTTGCAGATACGATCACGACCGGAATCGAAATAGAAGATATGAAAGAAAAAGGAGCCGGTATTGCATGCAGCAAAGAACTGTTTTTCGGGAAATATGTGATCACGGAGAAGAAACCTCCGGTCGGATATGTGTTGGATCAGCAAAGCTACCCGATCGATCTGATGTATGAAGATCAGGATACGCCGGTCGTTCTGAAAACTCTGCATTTAAAAAACACATCAACAGAACTGACAATTTTGAAACAAGATGCGGAGACAAAGGAGCCACTTTCCGGAGTACGTTTTACTGTCCGTGACAGTGCGATGCCGATTGAAAACGGAGATACGAGCATCAGCGCGATCCAACTGTGGACAACCGATGAGGACGGAGAAATCCATCTGCGGGGACTTCTTCCGGGAACGTACTGGATTCAGGAGACGATGACCGTTCCCGGGTATATGCTCGATCCGGTAAAATATACGATCGAGGTTTCTGAGGACGGACAGATCACGGCTGACGGCAAAAGTACAGACATTCTGCGCATTCAAAACAAAAAAACACAGCTTCTGGGCACAAAAGCACGAAGTGAAAAAACAGGTACACAGGAGGCATTTCCGGAAAAAGAGACCGTATTGATCGATACATTGGATTTCCGAAATCTGCAGATTGGACAGGAATATTGGATCGTTGGAACTTTAATGGATCGGGAAAACGGAGAAGTGCTGCATGTAGATGGAAAACCGGTCACAGCGGAAACTTGTTTTGTTCCGGAAGAAAAGGATGGAACGGCAGAAGTAAGATTTAGTTTTGACGCAACCGGTTTAAATGGAAAGTCCGTTGTTGTTTTTGAAAAAGTATATATTGGAAAGACTGAGATTTTATCACATGAAGATTTGGAAGATCAGGAACAGACGATCTTGTTCGGTGTGAAGATGCCGGCAATGAAAACAGAAGAAAAACCAGAGAGTGTGAAGACAGGAGATGACGCCTGGTTTTTGGCAGCAGTGCTTCTGACAGTGGTGATCAGCGGAAGCATGGTTGTCGCAGATCTTGTATACAGAAGAAAAAGGCGAAAATAAACAGAGACGATATGCAGTGATGTGTGTATGTCTAGAAGAGGGAAAGGATCCGGGGGAAAAGGCTTCGGATCTTTTTTCTTTGCGCTTTTTGAGAATATTAAAAAAGATCTCTTGAATTTAAAATATTACAGATGTAAGATTGAAAGGGAGGATGAAGAGATTTCTAAAAGAAAAAAGAGGTGAAGTTATGTGGTGGAAAGAGAAAACCGGAAAATCTGTTTTCAGAAAAATGAGATATAGTATCGGTATTTTTCTGATTGTGGCATGCACGTTTGGATTCAACGGATGTGCGACAGAAGAAAAAGACAAAGGGAATGAGAAACAATCTGAACATGCAGAGGGAAATATACGAAATCAGATCATATCCGATTCAAAGAAACTGGCAGAGGGGTATCGGGTACTTTATGAGGAAGCAGAGAAAGAAGAGCAATTGGATACTTTGGAATTTCGGCAGCAAGTGATCTCATATCTTGGAGAAGCCGGATACTCTGCCGTAGATTTAGAGAATCAGATCGATATGACTCATGCAGAGCAGGTGGAAACATTTTGTCGGGCGGCAGAGAATAAAAAGAAAGAAGAGGCGACGATATTGGCAGTACTGGATCACGGTGGATTTGTGCGCTATGATCTGACAACAAAAAATGGGAAGATTTATGCAAGAGAAAGTGCTTTAAATTGGAAAGATAATAAACCAATCGTGGACTATTATCATGAGTTTGAAGTATATGATTGGAAATATACCGAGAAAGGTTATCTCTTTATGGAAGAATACCATCCGCCCGGATATGACGGAGCAACAGGGGATATCGGATTTCGCGTGAAACCGCTGGATCCAAAATGCCGGGAACTGAACCGACATTATGTACTTCCAATCGGATATGAATTAAATAATATGCTGATCACAAACTGGGATCCTGTGGATTATACGAATTTAGAATTGTATGATCTGTATGAACAAATGTATTCGATGAAGTATGGAGAAATATTTCCATATAGGGGGGAAGAGGGGGCTGAATATCAGATCCCGGAGCAGTCGTTCGAGGAAGTTCTGCAGACGTATCTGCCGATCAGCCCGACACAGATCCGGACGCAGACCATTTATGAGGAACAAAACCGGACTTACCGTTACAGACCGAGAGGATTATATGATTGTGAACTCCCATTTGTACCTTATACGGAAGTGGTATCTTATGAGGAGTTGGAAAACGGGGAATTGAAACTGTTTGTGGAAGCTGTATGGATAAAAGAAAAAACAGATTGTGCGATCGCGAGTGAACTGGTCGTGAAACTGCTTGATGACGGCAAAGTACAGTATATATCGAATCGTGTGGTAGGAACGGAAGAGACAGAGGAGGAAAGCTGGGAAAATGTGGAAAATGCGGCAGGAAGTGCGGGCTTGAAAACAGAGCCCGCGCCGTGGTATACGCCACGGCTTACAGATGAAGAATGGGAAAGTTATTATGGAGGGATATCGGATGAGTGGCGAGAGTAAGAATTTGCAGGTGATAGAAGACTTTTTCGAATGTTAAAGTACAGAACAAACATTCGGTTTTTCTGTACTTTTATTTTAGATTCTGTTATAATGGCGGGAGAGTATAAAGAGAGAAAAGGATGGATTGTCCATTTTACACTGACACTAATGAGAAAAGAGAAAACGTCATTAAATTAAAGGTGAAGAATATGAAAAAGAAAAAAGAAATATCGATAATACGTTCTTCGGCAGCGGAATATTTAACATTTATTACAGCAACTGGAGAAAGCGATGTTAACGCAATATATTTTGATGAAAGTGTGTGGTTGACCCAGAAAATGATGGGACTTCTCTATAATGTGGAAACTCATACGATTAATTATCATCTGAAGAAAATATTTGCGGATGGAGAATTAGATGAGAATTCAGTTATTCGAAAATTTCGAATAACTGCTTCAGATGGGAAAAACTATAACACAAATCATTATAATTTAAAGGCGATTATCGCTGTAGGAAATAAGGTTGATTCTCCGAGAGCAGTTCAGTTTCGAAAATGGGCTAATGGAATTATAGAAGAATTCACGATAAAAGGCTATACTATGGATGATGAACGACTAAAAAACTTTGGAACTATATTAACAAAGGATTATTTTGAAGAACAGCTGCAAAGAATTCGTGAGATTCGATTGTCTGAGAGACGATTTTATCAGAAGATTACAGATATTTATGCAACAAGTATAGATTATGATTCGACCGCGCAAATAACAAGACTATTTTTTGCAAAAGTGCAAAATCAATTACATTGGGCAATTCATGGAGAAACAGCAGCAGAAGTGATTTATCATAGAGCAGATAGTGAAAAACAATACATGGGATTGCAAACGTGGAAAGATGCACCTGACGGGAAAATACAAAGATTCGATGTTACAGTTGCAAAAAATTATTTGACTGAACAGGAACTTGCAGCAATGGCAAGGATTGTTAATGCCTATTTGGATTTGGCAGAAATGCGGGCGGAAGAACAAGTCCCAATGACAATGGAAGATTGGGCAGAACAATTTGAAGGGATTTTAAGGTTATCAAAGAAAGAAATTTTAACGCATGCAGGAAGTATATCAGCTCAAATAGCAGAAGAACATGCGTTAAGTGAGTTTGAAAAGTATCGTGTGAAACAGGATAGATTGTATCAGAGTGATTTTGATCGAGTATTGTTAGAAAAACAGGATGAAAATAGAATAATCTCTCGGAATCTTGAGTGATTATGATCGGCAACTGCCGAACTCTGTACTTTGAAAAGTAAATATAATTCGGAATAAAAAAGAACACAGAAAATAGACATAACTGTCGCTATGCCTGAAAAATAGTGTATAATAGTTTAAGGATTATGCCGCATTTAAAATCAACTTTCTCAGGGGTGATTCAAAGGGCAAATCCCAGGCATCCAAATGCTGTAGCATGAGGATGTGATACAGGCGGCAGTACCACATCTTAGTTGAGCGGTGTCTGCCGCTTTCTAATTGAAAGTCTATTTTCTCACGTTTGTTTGAACGTTCAGCCGAAGTTCTGGCATTGTATTCCAGTTTCCATTCTTCACTGTCACGAGGTGGGAAATTAATCAATCTGGGATTATCTTTCATCGCAAGATGAACCGTTCTCCCATATTTGGAGTCTGAGCAGGGAGTGCTACAGGAGCATCCATATTTACGGCTGGCAAGTGAACAACGGAACTTTAACCTTGCTTTGGAAGGTTCAGAACCATCGTGGTTCATTTTCCGACCTGCTTTGCAGATGGGAACACCATCTTTACCAATGGTAAAATCATCCTTATATTTCATACTGATTCCACGCTTTTCATTTAAATCAATAAATGGCTGGATGTCGTTTTTACGACAATACAAGTAATAAGACATAGCATCATGTGCAGCATCCAAAAGCCATTTTCTGACATGAAAATCAGGAAGAAAAGATTTGAAACGAAAATAAGTTTCTAAAAATCCATGTGAATCATGTTTCGATGCCGGATTCAGTAAAGGAAATATGGGAAGGGCACTTTCCGAGTTTGCAGCAACCAGCATATACAGGTCATAGCCATGATAAAAGCATTCTCTGGAAGAATCATACCCGATGTCACAGTCCGGTTGGGAAAAGTAACGGTCACAGTCGCAGGAAGAGATTCCGTTTTTAGAACACTTACAGATACGGTGTTTGCGTTCGCGAGCGGAGGTTACAACAGGCATCCCATCACCGGCAATGGAAAGATTGGATGTATCAATCAATCCTTTGGATATGGAAACCGATAAAAACTCATGTTCATAAATCTTGAAAAGAGAAGCATAAGGCTGTTCATCTAAGGAAAAAGAGGAAGATTCCAAAGATTTAAAAAGTTGTTCTACCGTGATCTTTTCAATAGATTCCGCTTTTGCCCCTTTTTGTTTTGGCTTTTTGACTTTCTTCTTTTTTACAGGATGTATATGAGGAGACAGATTGTCAGAATCAGAATCCCAAAGCCTGTCAAGGAAGTCGTAGAAAGTGCCGACACCGGGCGTATCACCAAAAGAAAATCCGCTAAGGATTGCGTAGAGTGGATTTATTTTCAATTGTGCAGCCCAATCAGTAAGGGAATGTACTTTAAAATCAATGGAAAGCAGATAGGAACGCTGCATACAGGAAGGAGTCCTTGGTTTTGGACCAAAGACGGAATATTTACTGCGGAGCAGTTCGTCTGTATAAGAAAGATCAAGATTCCAGAAACGTTCAATGATGTCCCATGTGGATTTCGCAAAAACAGTAGGATCCGGATAATATTTACGAAGATTTTCAAGCACAAAAGTTTGATAGGCGGTATGACCGCCGGAATTAACAGGTAACATAAAAATCGCCCTCCAGTCGATGAAAATAAAATATATTCAATCGGCTTCGCCGCAAATTTTGAGCGATTTGTCAAGCTTTTTTAGACAAAAAAGTGGGGGATTTTAATAAAAAGGAATCTGAAACCCTTGATTTTACTGGGCTGAAGATTCCGAGAGATTATTAGATAGAAATGGAGGAAGATATTTATGAAAGCAATAGCTATGTTTAATAATAAAGGTGGAGTAGGGAAAACAACATTAACCTGTAATTTAGCTTCATGTTTTGCGCGAAAAGGTAAAAAGGTAATACTAATTGATGCAGATCCGCAGTGTAATTCAACAATATATTGTTTTACTAATGAATTATTTACGGAAGTTTATTATGAGAAAAATGGATTTACTATTTATAACGTAGTAAAGCCAGTTAAGCAAGGAATAGGGTATTTAAAGGAAGTGAAAAAATATTATTTGAAGGATTTTGGCTTTTATTTTATACCTGGAGATCCACAATTAGCTCTTTTTGAAGATATATTAGCATCTGATTGGCGTTCAACTTTGTCTGGAGAAGAGAGAGGAATAAGAACAACCCTAATATTTATTGATTTAATTCGAAGATTTAAAGACTTTGATTATGTCATTTTTGATATGGGACCATCATTAGGTGCTATAAATAGATCGATACTTTTAGCGTGTGATTATTTTGTTACACCAATGTCATCAGATATATTTAGTTTATTGGCAGTTGAAAATATTGGAAAAACTATAAAAGAATGGAGAGATTCGTTTAAAGATGGATTTAATAGATGTTTAGATAATGAGTTTAAAGAATCTTTTTTACCTATACCTTTTATTCAGTTTTTAGGATATGTAACACAGCAATATACAAGTAAAACTGTTGATGGAATCAGACGACCAGTACAGGCATATGAAAAAATACTTTCTAATGTTCCAGCAATAATAGAAAAAGAGTTGATACATGTTGTTAATAATAGAACTGTTGGTATTAATTTTGAATTGGGAACAATCCCCAATTTTAATAGTATTATCCCATTGTCACAATCTGCACATAAACCGGCTTTTGAATTGACAAGTGCAGATGGAATAGTAGGAGCTCATTTTGCAAAAGTCAAGGAATTTAAAGGTGTTATGGAACATATAGCTGAAAGATTTGAAAGTAATATGGAGAAGTTATAATGAAGTGGCCAATAGAGATTGTGGAGAAAATTGCTAAAAGAAAAGCAATACTTTTTTTGGGTGCGGGGATATCGGCAAATGCACTTAGTTCGGATGGTAAGAAACGACCACCAACATGGGAACAGTTTATTCAAAAGGTTTCTGACAAAATTAGTGATAAAACAATTATAGAATATGTAAATAATTTAATAAAAGAAAAAGATTATTTAACAGTTTGTGAAGTTTTAGTAAATCAGTTAGGAACAGAAAGATTTGAAAGGATTGCAAGAGAAGAATTTCTGACACCTAAGTATCAAAGTCATAAAATCCATGAAAACGTACTGAAACTAGATACAAGAATTGTGATTACGCCGAATGTTGACAAAATATATGAAGTTTATGCTCAGGCTGAAACAGCAGGAACTATTTTAGTAAAAAAATATTATGACTCTGATTTAGTAAGTAAAATTAAATCGGAAGAAAGAATAATTCTAAAAATACATGGAACTTTGGATGAAAGTTCAAAGATGATATTTACAAGAAGTCAATACACGAATGCGCGATATGAAAATGCTGCTTTTTACAGATTATTAGAGGCACTTTCTTTGAACTATACATTTATATTTTTGGGGTGTGGCTTTTCTGATCCTGATATACAGTTAGTTTTAGAAAATTATTCTTTTGTTTTTCCAGGAAGTCCAGCTCATTATTTTGTCACACCTGAAGACGGGATAAATGATGAATATAAACGAATCATTAAGGAAAATAGAAATTTAGAAATAATTACATATAATGCTAGGAACAATCATCAAGAATTGCATGATGCATTAGAAGAATTAGTTTTTCTTGTAGAGGAAGAAAGGACAAGGATCGCAGAAGAAATGGATTGGTAACAGCGTTATACATTTGAGTACTATAAGTTATAAAATTATTAGGAGAGTGTTTCATGGATCACTTTGAATTAGTATCAGAATACGCCCCAACCGGTGACCAGCCCCAGGCTATCGACCAGCTTGTCAAGGGGTTCCAAGAGGGCAATCAATGCCAAACACTTCTTGGTGTTACCGGTTCTGGCAAGACATTCACAATGGCAAATGTCATTGCACAACTGAATAAACCAACGCTTATCATCGCGCACAATAAAACCTTGGCTGCACAATTATATGGGGAATTCAAAGAATTCTTCCCGAATAATGCGGTTGAGTACTTTGTCTCCTACTACGATTACTACCAGCCCGAAGCCTACGTTCCCTCTTCGGACACTTACATCGCCAAAGATTCCGCGATCAACGATGAGATTGACAAGCTTCGGCTTTCTGCTACAATGGCGCTTACCGAGCGTCGGGATGTGATCATTGTCGCCAGTGTATCCTGTATCTATGGTCTGGGAAGCCCGATGGATTATCAGAACATGGTGATTTCTCTGCGACCGGGCATGATCAAAGAGCGGGACGAACTGATGGCGAAGCTGATCGAGATCCAATATGACCGCAACGATATGGATTTCCATCGCGGAACATTCCGTGTGCGGGGCGACGTGGTCGAAGTGATCCCGGCATATGAATCAGAGACAGCGATCCGGATTGAGTTTTTCGGCGACGAGATCGATCGGATCACCGAGATTGATATTTTGACCGGGGAGATCAAGGATGAGTTAAAGCATGCTGCGATTTTTCCGGCATCGCATTACGTTGTGGACCGAGAGAATATCAATCGTGCGGTGAAAGATATTGAGACAGAACTGGACGAGCGTGTGAAAGAATTTAAAAGGCAGGACAAGCTTCTGGAAGCGCAGCGGATCGCAGAGCGGACGAATTTTGATATCGAGATGCTCAAAGAGACAGGATTTTGTTCGGGCATTGAGAATTATTCAAGGCATCTGGCGGGGCTCGCGCCGGGACAGCCGCCATATACGCTGATCGATTATTTTCCGGATGATTTTATTATGATGATCGATGAATCCCACAAGACGGTGCCGCAGATCGGCGGTATGTACAACGGAGACCAGTCGAGAAAATCTACGTTGGTGGATTATGGTTTCCGCCTGCCGTCGGCGAAAGATAACCGCCCCTTGAATTTTGAAGAATTTGAAAGTAAAATAAATCAGGTACTGTTTGTGTCGGCGACTCCGGGGGTATACGAAGAAGAGCATGAGCTGCTTCGGGCAGAGCAGGTGATCCGTCCGACCGGTCTTTTGGATCCGGAAGTGGAAGTACGTCCGGTGGAGGGGCAGATTGACGATCTGCTTGGCGAGATCAACAAAGAAATCGCCAAGAAAAACAAAATTCTGGTGACAACGCTGACAAAGCGGATGGCGGAAGATCTGACCGATTATATGCGGGAAGTGGGAATCCGTGTAAAATATCTGCATTCGGATGTGGATACGTTGGAGCGGACGGAAATCATCCGTGATATGCGTCTGGATGTGTTTGATGTACTGGTCGGCATCAATTTGCTGAGAGAGGGATTGGACATTCCGGAGATCACACTGGTTGCGATTCTGGATGCAGATAAAGAGGGATTCCTGCGTTCCGAGACGTCTTTGATCCAGACGATCGGGCGTGCTGCCCGAAATGCCGAGGGACATGTGATCATGTATGCGGATACCGTGACGGATTCGATGCGCATGGCGATCGAAGAGACAAAACGGCGTCGGGAGATCCAGATGAAATATAACGAAGAACACGGAATTACCCCACAGACGATCAAAAAGGCAGTGCGCGATCTGATCAGTATTTCCCAGAAAGTGGACAGTGCACAGATGAAACTGGAGAAAGATCCGGAATCAATGAGCCGTCAGGAACTTGAGAAACTGATCGGTGAAGTGACAAAGAAGATGAAGAAAGCAGCGGCAGATCTGAATTTCGAGGCGGCGGCAGAGCTGCGTGATAAATTACTTGAATTGAAGAAGACCTTACAGGAGATGGAGGAGTAAGAATAAAGAATGGGTACAAAGATGGATGCCAGACAGTATATTCGAATCCGTGGCGCGAATGAAAATAATTTAAAAAACATAGATGTAGATATTCCCAGAAATGAACTTGTTGTGCTGACAGGACTGAGCGGATCTGGAAAATCTTCCCTTGCATTTGATACGATCTATGCAGAGGGGCAGAGACGGTATATGGAATCCCTGTCTTCCTATGCGAGACAGTTTCTCGGGCAGATGGAAAAGCCGAATGTGGAGAGTATCGAGGGGCTGTCTCCGGCAATCTCGATTGATCAGAAATCCACGAATCACAATCCACGTTCCACCGTTGGGACCGTGACGGAGATTTACGATTATTTCCGTCTGCTTTATGCGCGGATCGGAATCCCGCATTGCCCGAAGTGCGGAAAAGAGATCAAGAAGCAGTCGGTAGATGAGATGACCGATCAGATCATGGGACTTGAGCAGGGGACAAAGATCCAGCTGCTCGCACCGGTCGTGCGGGGAAGAAAAGGAACGCATGTAAAGTTATTCGAGCGGGCAAAACGCAGCGGATATGTCCGTGTGAGAGTTGACGGGAATCTGTATGAATTGTCCGAAGAGATCACGCTCGATAAGAATATCAAACATAATATCGAGATTATTGTGGATCGTCTGATCGTGAAACCGGGGATTGAAAAGCGGCTGTCAGATTCGATTGAAAATGTCTTGAATCTGGCGGAGGGGCTGTTGGTTGTCGATGTGATCGGACAGGAACCGCTGAATTTCAGTCAGAGCTTTTCCTGTCCGGACTGCGGGATCAGTATCGATGAGATTGAGCCGAGAAGTTTTTCATTCAACAATCCGTTCGGGGCATGTCCATCCTGTTTTGGACTCGGATACAAGATGGAATTTTCAGAAGAACTGATGATCCCGGATCCGTCCAAAAGTATCAATGAGGGAGCGATCGCGGTACTTGGCTGGCAGTCCTGTGCGGATAAGGGAAGCTTTACAAATGCGATTCTTCAGGCACTGTGTGAAGAATACAAATTTGATCTGGACACTCCGTTTGAAGATTATCCGAAAAAGATCCATGATGTTTTGATCTACGGCACAAATGGAAAGGCTGTCAAAGTATATTACAAAGGGCAGCGGGGCGAGGGCATCTATGACGTGGCGTTCGAGGGACTGATCCGGAGCGTGGAGCGGCGTTATCGCGAGACGCATTCCGAGGCGTCGAAAGCGGAGTATGAGACGTTTATGAATATTACGCCGTGTTCGGAGTGTAAAGGGCAACGTTTGAAGCAAAGCGCACTGGCAGTTACCGTGGGTGATCGAAATATCGCCGAAGTAACGGCACTTTCGATCGAAAAACTGCAGAAATTTCTGGAAAATCTGGAATTGACGCAGACACAGCATTTGATCGGAGATCAGATCTTAAAGGAAATCAAGGCGCGCACCCGGTTTTTGATGGATGTGGGACTGGATTATCTGACGCTGGCGCGTGCAACCGGAACCTTGTCGGGCGGAGAGGCACAGCGTATCCGTCTGGCAACACAGATCGGTTCCGGTCTGGTCGGCGTTGCCTATATTTTGGATGAGCCGAGTATCGGTCTGCATCAGCGAGACAATGACAAACTGCTGATGACGCTGAAGCGCCTGCGAGATCTTGGAAATTCGCTGATCGTGGTGGAACATGATGAAGATACGATGCTGGCAGCCGACTGTATTGTAGACATTGGTCCGGGTGCCGGGGAGCATGGCGGCAAAGTTGTAGCAGTGGGGACGGCGCAGGAATTGATGCAGTGTCCGGAGTCGATCACAGGAGAATATTTAAGCGGTCGGAAAAAGATCCCGGTACCGGAAGTACGGAAAAAGCCGACCGGATATTTAAAAGTTGTCGGTGCAAGGGAGAACAACCTGAAAAATATTACCGTGGAGTTTCCGCTCGGAGTGATGACCTGTGTGACAGGAGTTTCCGGTTCCGGAAAAAGTTCCCTGGTCAACGAGATCCTTTATAAGAAGCTGGCAAAAGAGCTGAACCGTGCCCGGACAATACCGGGGAAACATAAACGGATCGAGGGACTGGAGCAGGTGGATAAGGTGATCGACATCGATCAGTCACCGATCGGACGGACTCCGCGGTCGAATCCGGCTACTTACACCGGTGTATTTGATTTGATTCGGGATTTGTTTGCGGCAACGCCGGATGCGAAAGCGAAAGGATATAAAAAGGGAAGATTCAGTTTTAATGTCAAAGGCGGACGATGTGAAGCATGTTCCGGTGACGGTATATTGAAAATTGAAATGCATTTCCTGCCGGACGTATATGTGCCGTGTGAAGTGTGTGGCGGAAAACGTTATAATCGGGAGACTCTGGATGTGAAGTACAAAGGAAAAAGTATTTACGATGTATTGAACATGACTGTGGAGGAAGCGGTGAAGTTTTTTGAAAATGTGCCGAGTATCCGGAGAAAGATGGAAACGCTGAATGACGTGGGGCTTTCCTACATCCGATTGGGACAGCCATCTACGGAACTTTCCGGCGGTGAGGCACAGCGGATCAAGCTTGCGGCGGAATTGAGTAAGCGAAGTACCGGAAAGACAGTGTATATTCTGGATGAACCGACAACCGGTCTTCATTTTGCAGATGTTCATAAATTAACGGAAATTCTGCGGCGTCTGGCAGATGACGGGAATACTGTGATCGTGATCGAACACAATCTGGACGTGATCAAAACCGCCGATCATATCATTGACATCGGACCGGAGGGCGGCGATAAGGGAGGTACGGTTGTGGCGACCGGTACGCCGGAAGAGGTTGCGAAAAATAAAAATTCCTATACAGGGAAGTATATAGATGCAATTCTGAAGAAACAATAGATAGCAAAAAAGACTTTCCATTTATGGAAAATTTTATTATACTAGTAGAGCAACTTGGGTGAATGAAGAGAAGCAGACGGATGAAAGATACATTCGTATGGGGGGAACTGCAAAGCGATACAAAAGAAAAGCAGAAAGATACGAATGAGAAAAAAGATGGGTGATAAGGGTGCCTTTGGGAGAGGCGTAGATAGAAGGGAGAGTTTGTATGTCTGTGGATATCGGAATAGATTTGGGAACGGCGAGCGTTCTCGTGTATGTGAAAGGAAAAGGTGTTGTCCTGAAAGAACCATCGGTTGTTGCCTTTGACCGTGATACGAATGTGATCAAAGCGATCGGAGAAGAGGCGAGACTGATGCTCGGGAGAACCCCGGGAAATATCGTGGCGGTGCGTCCGCTCCGGCAGGGCGTGATCTCGGATTACACGGTTACGGAAAAGATGATCAAGTATTTTGTACAGAAAGCGATGGGGCGTCGGATGTTTAAAAAGCCGAGGATCAGCATCTGCGTGCCGAGCGGTGTGACAGAAGTAGAAAAGAAAGCCGTGGAGGAAGCTACGTTCGCCGCGGGAGCCAGAGAAGTACATTTGATCGAGGAACCGGTGGCAGCTGCAATCGGCGCCGGGATCGATATTGCAAAACCATGCGGGAACATGATCGTCGACGTAGGAGGCGGAACGTCGGATATTGCGGTGATCTCGCTTGGCGGAGCGGTCGTGAACACTTCGATCAAAGTGGCAGGGGATGATTTTGACGAAGCGATCGTGCGCTATATGCGGAAAAAGCATAATCTGCTGATCGGAGAGCGCACGGCGGAAGATATTAAGATCAAGATCGGAACCACTTACCCGCTTGTGGAAGAAGAGACGATGGAAGTGCGCGGCAGAAATCTCGTGACAGGACTGCCGAAGACGGTTACCGTCACTTCGTCAGAGACGGAAGAAGCGCTCCGTGAGACGACCAGTCAGATCGTGGAAGCGGTGATCGGGGTTCTGGAACAGACGCCGCCGGAGTTGTCGGCGGACATTCTGGATCGGGGGATCGTTTTGACCGGAGGCGGCGCGATGCTCAGAGGTTTGGAAGAACTGATCGAAGAACGGACCGGGATCAATACAATGACTGCGGAGGAACCGATGAAAGTTGTGGCGATCGGTACCGGACAGTTTGTTGAGTTTATGAGTGGTAAAAGAGACTATTGATAAATATGGGGATAAGCAGGTCACCGGCGAAGTGACCTGTTTTTCTTAAGGAGGAAACATGGAGACGATAACCGGATATGTAGACCATATTGTGTATCGAAACGGTGAGAATGGATATACGGTGTTCAGTCTGGAAAATGAAAACGGAGAAGTGACCTGTGTGGGAAACTTCAATTACATTAATGAGGGCGAGCTGCTGGAACTGGAGGGGGAGTATGTGAATCACAACATTTACGGAACCCAGCTTCGTGTGAGCAGTCACCGGGTAAAAGAACCGGAAGATCTGGTGTCCATCGAACGGTATCTCGGCTCCGGAGCAGTCAAGGGAGTAGGCGCCGCGCTGGCGGCACGGATCGTCCGGCGGTTTAAGGAAGATACCTTTCGCATTATAGAGGAGGAACCGGAGCGGCTTGCGGAGATCAAAGGAATCAGCGAGAGAAAAGCCCGGGAGATCGCGATACAGGTGGAAGAGAAAAAAGAGATGCGAAAGGCAATGCTTTTTTTGCAGAAATATGGCATTTCCACGACGTTAGGTGTAAAAATCTACGAATATTACGGTGCGAAACTTTATCAGGTGTTGGAAGAAAATCCTTATCAGCTGGCGGATAATATTGACGGAGTCGGATTTAAGACGGCGGATGAGATCGCTGCACGGATCGGGATTCACGCGGATTCCGATTTCCGGATCCGGAGCGGTCTTTTCTATGTGCTCCAGCAGGCTGTCGGAGAGGGACACATTTATCTGCCGCAGGATGTACTTGCGCGAAGAGCGATGCAGATTCTGGGAGTGGAGATCTCAGAGGTAGAGAAATATGTGATGGATCTTTGCATTGACCGAAAGACGGTAATGAAAGAAGAAAACGGAGAGATCCGTATTTATCCGGCACATTATTATTATCTGGAACTGAATACGGCGAAAATGCTGCATGATCTTGATATCGACTGCGAGATGCCGGAAGATATGATCGAAAAACGATTGAAAAAAGTAGAAGAGAAAGAGAAGATCACGTTGGACGCACTTCAGCATCAGGCGGTGATCGAGGCGATCAAACATGGCCTCCTCGTGCTTACCGGAGGACCGGGAACCGGAAAGACGACCACGATCAACACGATGATCCAGTTTTTTGAGAGTGAGGGGATGGATATTTTGCTGGCAGCTCCTACCGGTCGTGCGGCAAAACGCATGACGGAGGCGACAGGATACGAGGCGCAGACGATCCACCGGTTGTTGGAAGTGAGCGGCAATCCGGAGGAAGAGGGAAATGTCAACGGATTTCTGCGCAACCGGGAGAATCCGCTGGAAACGGATGTGATCATCATCGATGAAATGTCTATGGTAGATCTTCCACTGATGCATGCGCTTCTTTCTGCGGTCGTTGCCGGAACAAGACTGATCCTTGTTGGAGACGTCAATCAGCTGCCGTCTGTGGGGGCCGGAAGTGTGCTTAAAGATATCATTGCCTCCGGGCGTTTTCCGGTTGTGACATTGACCCGGATCTTCCGACAGGCGGGAGAGAGCGATATTGTAGTTAATGCGCATAAGATCAATGCCGGAGAGCCGGTCGTGCCGGACAATAAAAGTCGGGACTTCTTTTTCCTGCGGAGACAGGATGCGGATACCGTGATCCGTGTGATACTTACGCTGATCCAGAAAAAGCTGCCGAAATATGTCAATGCGCCGCAGAATGAAATCCAGGTCATGACGCCGACAAGAAAAGGACTTCTCGGTGTGGAACGTCTGAATCTGATCCTGCAGAAGTATTTGAATCCTGCAGAACCGGGAAAAGAAGAGACGGAGGTCGGCGGTCGGGTTTTCCGGGTGGGCGATAAGGTGATGCAGATCAAGAACAATTATCAGCTGGAGTGGGAAGTGAAGACAAAATATGGTTTAGTTGTCGATCAGGGACAGGGTATATTTAACGGAGATATGGGAATCGTAACAGAGATCAATACATATGACGAGACGCTGGAAGTCGAATACGATGAACACCGGAAAGTAAAGTATCCGTTCGAGATGGCAGAGGAGCTGGAGCTGGCCTATGCGATCACAGTACATAAGTCACAGGGGAGTGAATACCCGGCAGTGATCATCCCACTTTTGCAGGGTCCCAGACTTTTGTATAATCGGAATCTGTTGTATACCGCAGTGACGAGGGCGAAAAAATGTCTGACGATCGTAGGCAGTGAGCAGGTATTTCAGGAGATGATCCGGAATAAAAGTGAACAAAATCGTTACACCAGTCTTGCGGAGCGGATCTGTGAATTCTAAAAACTGTGCAGGAAAAAGAAGCGGGAGGAAGAAAAACGAAGAAAATATTAGATCTTTTGTATCCGCCGGTCTGCCCGTTTTGCGGGAAGATTCTTAACGGTGCGGAAAAATCGGGAGAACGCGGGATCTGTTTTTCATGCAGTGGGAAATTACCGTATGTGGAGGAGCCTTGCTGCATGAAATGTGGAAAACCGCTGCGGGAAGAAGAACGGGAATATTGTGCCGACTGTGCAAGGCATGAACTTGCATTTGATCAGGGGCGGAGTTTATATCTGCACACTGCACTTGTACAGAGGGCGATTTATCAGTTTAAATTTCATAATAAAAGATATTATGCAGAGATTTTTGCTCGGGAGATGGCAAGTCGGTATGGAAAGTGGATCCGACGGTGGGAAATTGAGGAGATCGTTCCGGTACCGCTGCATCCGTCAAGAAAGCGCACGCGCGGATTTAATCAGGCGGAACTGTTGGCAAAAGCGTTGGGAGAACTTTCGGGAATCCCGGTGGAGCCGAAAGCGGTACGACGGATCCGGAAGACAAAATATCAGAAACAACTGGACGATGCAGGACGGAGACAGAACTTAAAAGGCGCGTTTTCCGTTGTTCCCGGATGGAAACCAAAGCGGTGTATTCTCGTTGTGGATGATATTTATACGACAGGCAATACGATCCACAGAACAGCGGAAGCACTGAAAAAAGCAGGGGTGCAAAAAGTGTATTTTTTGACTATAAGCATTGGACAAGGGCTTTGAGTATATGCTATACTAAACAGGATGGGTTACTGTGGAAAAGAATAAGCGGAGGCTGAAAATGTTAGATAAAAAAAGAATCAGACTGATGGCGAAGATGTCCGCGTATGAGAAAAAACATGCAAAGGAAGATCTGAGGATCAGTTCTTATTATAAGAAAGATTATGCAAGTCTGAACACATTGATCACCGTCCTGTGGATCACAGTCGGGTATGCGATCCTGGCAGGACTCTATGCACTTTGCAATTTGAATACACTATTGGAGAATCTGACGATCACGAAACTGCTTTTGATGATCGCGATCGCGGTTGGGATTTATCTGATCCTTGTGATCATATACTGTGTGTTTGCCGGAAATTTTTATAAAGGAAAATATAACAAAGCAAAACAACGCATGAAAAAGTATTACAGAGATCTGGCACGGCTTGGAAAGATGGAAATGAAGGAGAAAAAATAAGATATGAGTACATTGCTTGTCATGAAAGAACAGTTACAGGTATTATATGCAAAATATTCAACCTATATCACGATAGGGATGCGGCTGATTTTGGGACTTCTCGTATTTGGATTGATCAATTCCAATATTGGTTTCATGAAAGCGGCATCATCCGGACTCTGTACGGTTGGGCTTGCAGCAGTTTGTGCTTTTCTGCCGACGATCGTTATGGTTTTGGCGGCAACTGCATTGATCCTGCTTCACCTGTATTCTCTGTCTATGGTGATCGTGATCGTTGCGGTGATGTACTTTTTCGTGATGTATATTTTTTATTTCCGTTTTACATCAAGGCTTGCCTGGCTGGCGCTCTTGACAGCGGTGGGATTTGCGCTGAAAGTTCCGTTTGCCGTGGTCGTGGGGATCGGACTTCTCGGAACACCGGTCTGCCTGATCCCGGCTGTGTGCGGTGCTTTTACATACTATATGGTTCATTTTGTGAAGATGTCATCGAGTACGTTCAAAGATGGAAGTGCGAACAGTATGGTGGAAGGTCTGATGAGTTTTACAAAGCAGACGCTTGCCAATAAAGAAATGTGGGTTATGATCGCAGCGGTGATCTTCTGTGTGCTTGTTGTGTACAGTGTGCGCACCCGGGCATTGGATCATGCATGGAAGATTGCGTCGGTTGCGGGAACCGCAGCTGCAGTTGTCGTTTGCGTTGCGGGAAATGTGGTGTTGAACACCCATATTTCTTATGTGGTACTTTTGGTCGGCGGAACGGCTGCGATTGCAGTCGGTCTGATTCTGGAAGTCTTGTTTTTGGCAGTTGATTATTCCAGAACAGAGCATCTGGAATTTGAAGACGACGAATACCATTATTATGTAAAAGCGGTGCCGAAAGTTGCAGTCAGCGTACCGGAAAAGAGTGTGAAACATATCAATGAAAGACAGGATACCGGAAAGATCGATGTAGCGCAGTTGAAAAAGCAGAGTGCAGTACAGAACCGCTCGAATGGAAAAGTAGGAAGACGGGAGCAGGAAGCAAAGAGTGCAGATGAAATTCTGTTGACGAGAAGCCTGAATAAAGAACTCGGTCTGGATGACCCGGGAGAGGAAAATTAAGCAGGATATACGGGAAAAGGAGGTGAAGAGATGCAGCAGTGGATCACAAATGTCCTGACAAAGTATATGGGAGACTGGTATTTCCCACAAGTTGGAGTTACAGATATTCTGGAAATCCTGATCATTTCTGTGATCGTATATCAGATCATGAAATGGATCATGAATACAAAAGCATGGATGCTTCTTCGCGGAATATTGATGCTTGGTCTGTTCATTCTCTTCGCGGCATTTTTTCAGATGAATACGATTTTGTATCTGGCAGGGAAGTCGATCAATGTGCTGGCGATCGCGGCGGTGGTCGTATTTCAGCCGGAACTGCGCCGAGCGCTTGAGAAACTGGGAGAAAAAAATATACTGAGCAATATCTCCCTGTTTGATAAGAACCGGGAAAATCAGAGATTTACCGATGAGACGCTGGAGGGCATTGTCAGCGCCTGTTTCAGTATGGGAAGTGTAAAGACGGGGGCGCTTGTTGTCGTGGAACAGGCAATTCATTTGACCGAGTATGAGATGACCGGGATCGAACTGGATTGTAAAGTGTCTGAGCAGGTTTTGATCAATATTTTTGAGCATAATACACCGTTGCATGACGGAGCGGTGATCGTGCGCGGAAACCGGATCACTTCAGCAACCTGTTATCTGCCGCTTTCCGATAATATGCAGATCAGTAAAGATCTGGGGACAAGACATCGCGCGGCTTTGGGAATGAGTGAAGTCAGCGATGCGCTTGTGATCGCAGTATCGGAAGAGACCGGACAGGTTTCCATTGCTATGGGAGGTCAGTTGGTTCGCGGCGTGACCCCGGACTATCTTGCAACGCGGCTGAATCAGATTCAGTACCGCAATTCGGAACCGAAAAAGTTTGCAAAATGGAAAGGATGGCGTAGTAAGAATGAAAGAGCATAAATTTACACAGCATATCGGGCTGAAGATCATTGCGCTTTTGTTTTCATTCTTATTGTGGCTGTTCGTTGTCAATATAGACAATCCAAAGATGAGTAAAGTCTTTGATGACGTGCAGGTTACGATGGAAAATGACGAGATCGTTCTGAATAACGGTTCCACTTATGAGATCGTGAATGCGCCGGAATCTATCCGGATAACAGTTCACGCACGGCGTTCTATATTGGAAAACATCAAAAATTCAGATATTACCGCAAAGGCCGATTTCCGGGAGATGGACAGCAGTACCGGATTGATCCCGATCAAAGCAACGATCGCAGGATATGATGAAAATGATACAAGCGTTGTTACGGAAGTGTCACCTCATAATCTGCAGGTACAGATTGAGGCGGTTGTATCCAACGATTTCCCAATCTTGGTTGTGACAGAGGGAACGCCGAGGGACGGATATGTTGTAGGTGAGACGACAGTTAATCCGGCAAAGATCACGATCGGCGGATCGGAACAGATCGTTGATGATATCGAACGTGTCGTTGCAAAGATTGATGTGACCGGTTTATCGGAAGACACTGATGTGGCGGCGACGCTTCACTATTATGACGGCAATGGAAATACGATGAATGTGGCACAACTGACAAACAACTTGGGAGATAAAGGTGTGACAGTCAGCGTACAGATGTTAAGGACAAAAAAGGTGGCACTGAAATTTAATGTTTCCGGCACACCGGCATCCGGATATACGTACACCGGATGGAGCAGTGAACCGGAGAGCGTCGTTGTATGCGGTACAAAAGAAGCATTGAGTGAAGTGGATGAAATTGAAGTCAATGCTTCTGAGATCGATATCAGCGGCGCCAGCTCCAGAGTGGAACAGACGGTAGATATCTCGCCGTATCTGCCGGATGGGATCAAGCTTGTCGACGAGACAACGAATAAAGTAGCGGTTACCGCAATGGTGGAGCAGGAGGGCGGAAGAACGATCACGCTACCGGTCGGTGCGATCCGGGTAACGAATCTTGCGGAGAATTTGAAAGTGAGTGTGGAATCCGATGCGGATCTGGAAGTACAGTTTACAGGAAAAGAAGAACTGCTGAAAAAATTGGATATCCAGAACGCGGCGTCTATTAATTTGAAGGATTATACCGAACCGGGAGTTTATGAAATTCCGGTTAATATTGAAGTGGATTCCGGGGTTACGGTGATGAACAGTCTGACAGTTACGGTGACTTTGACAGAAAAGAAAGATGAAGCAGAAAAGGCAGCAGAGTCAGGACACTGAAAGAAAAATACCGGAATAAAAACAGACAGGAGGTAGTTCTACATGCTGAGCGAAAAAGTCATAATTAAAAATCCGACGGGGCTACATTTACGGCCGGCAGGACTTTTTTGCAAAACTGCAATGCAGTTTGAATGTAAGATTTTAATTGAGAAAAAAAGCAGAACAAAAGAAGTGAGTGCCAATGCAAAAAGTGTATTGAGCGTACTTGGAGCATGTATCAAAAACGGAGACGAGGTTACGATCATCTGTGACGGGGAAGATGAAGAAGCGGCGCTTCATGTGATGGTCCAGATCGTAGAAGACGGGCTTGGAGAATAAAAAGGCACAAGGGGAGGACATAAGATGAACAGAGCGACATCAAATGTACTGGAGTATCTGGAGCATTCGGCAGAGCGTTATCCGGATAAAACGGCGTTTGAGGATGAGAAAAAGAAGAGTACCTATCGAGAGACATGGGAAGCCGCGCGCCGGATCGGAAGCGCGCTGGCTGGGATGTCAGAGGCAAGACGTCCGATCCCTGTTCTGGGTGAAAAAAGTGTGGAGACTGTCCAGACATTTTTCGGAATCGTCAATGCCGGATGTTTTTATATTCTTTTGGATCCCAAACAGCCGGTATCCCGTCTTCAGCAGATCCTAAAGACATTGGATGCCACACTTCTTGTTGTGATGTCGGAGGATCACAGAAAGACGGCAGATGCGCTTGGATTTGACGGAAAGATCGTCTATTACGAGCAGATGAAAGATTCGGAAGAGGACGGTGATGTGTTGGATGTGATTCGTGCCAATGCAGCCGATGTCGATCCGTTGTATGTGAATTTTACATCCGGTTCCACGGGAATTCCGAAAGGTGTTGTTGTCAGCCATCGATCTGTGATCGATTTTATGGAATATTTTCCGGAGTTGTTTGAGATCACAGAGGAAGATGTGATCGGAAATCAGGCGCCGTTTGATTTTGATGTGTCGGTCAAAGATATTTATGCAACTTTAAAGACCGGGGCAACAATGGTCATGATCCCGAAACAGTATTTTTCATTTCCGACGAAACTTTTAGATTATCTCTGTGAGCGTAATGTGACGACTTTGATCTGGGCGGTTTCGGCGGTATGTATCATTTCCACATTGAAAGGATTTGATTATAAAGTACCGGAAAAGATCGATAAAGTTTTGTTCAGCGGAGAAGTGATGCCGATCAAGCATTTGAATATCTGGAGAAAATACCTGCCAAAGGCACAGTTTGTCAATTTGTACGGACCTACGGAAATCACCTGTAACTGCACATATTATAAGATCGACCGGGAATTTCAAAAAGGGGATGTTCTTCCGATCGGTGTTCCGTTTCCGAATGAGAAAGTATTCTTGCTGGACGAAGAAGAGGAACTTGTGCAGGAAGCGAACAAAAAGGGGGAACTTTGCGTAGCAGGTACGGCTCTGGCTCTTGGTTATTATCAGGCGCCGGAACAGACGCGGAGGGCATTCGTACAAAATCCGCTGAATACGTATTATCCGGAAACGATCTACCGGACCGGAGACCTTGCATATTATAATGAGACCGGAGAGCTTTGTTACGCATCCCGGAAAGATTTCCAGATCAAACATATGGGACACCGGATTGAATTGGGCGAGATCGAATCGGCAATGGATCAGGTGGACACGATCGTACGTGCATGCTGTATTTTTCATGAGGAGAAGAAACGGATCCTTGCATTTTATGAAGGGGAGATTGAAAAGCGTGAGATCGTGAAAGCACTTTCCAAGATTCTTCCGCCGTTTATGATCCCGAATGCATTTCAGAAAATGGAACATCTTCCGCTGACAAAGAACGGAAAGATCGACCGGAAAGCATTGATGCAGGAAGCCGGGATCGAAAAATGATGAAAACAGAAAGGTGAGGATGGAACAGAACAATATGGATGCAAAAACAATTGCTCAGATCACGAAAAACGAGCGGACTCCGTTGTATGTGTTTGACCTGGATGCATTGCGTACGAGAGTAAGAAAGCTGAAAGAGAAATTGGGTGCGCGCGTGGAAATTTGTTATGCGATGAAAGCAAATCCATTTCTGATCGAACCGCTTCAAGGATATGTAGATTGTTTTGAGGTTTGTTCACCGGGGGAATTTCACATTTGTGAGAGAAGCGGGATTCCTCGGGAGAAAATCGTATTATCCGGTGTGTACAAAAATGTGTCGGATATGGAATCGGTTCTGGATCGATACGGTCAGGATGGGATTTTTACCGTGGAGTCCGGCGAGCATCTTCGGATTTTAGCGGAAGAGGGAAAAAAGAGAAACCTGACATTGCGTGTGCTGCTCCGGGTGACGAGCGGAAATCAATTCGGTATGGATCCGGAAGTGATCCGTGAGATCATTTGTCACCGGGAAGCATTTCCGCAGTTGGATTTTGTCGGACTTCAATGGTATTCCGGAACACAGAAAAAGACGAAAAAGCTGGCGGGAGAATTAGAAAAACTGGATGCACTGCTTGTAGAACTGAATGAAGCGTATGGATATGAAGCAGAGATCCTCGAATATGGTCCGGGATTGCCTGTATCTTATTTCCAAAATGAAATTCCCGGACAGGAGGAAGAACTTCTGCAGGAGGCAGAAATACTGGATGCGTTCTCAAAATCTTTGGATTCCATGCGGTTTCGGGGAAAGATTGTTTTGGAGATGGGACGTTTTCTGGCGGCATTCTGCGGATATTATGTGACTCGGATCGTAGATCAAAAGCGAAATCTGGGACAAAACTACTGTATTGTAGACGGCGGGATCCATCATCTGAATTATTTCGGGCAGATGATGGCGATGAAAATCCCGAAATTCTGTCATGTGAAGCAAGAGACGGAGTACACAAAATTCCGGACAGAACAACCGGAAAAAGAGGTCGCTCTGAATGAAAGTGGCGAGGAAGAAGCATGGAATATCTGTGGCTCGCTTTGTACGGTCAGCGATGTGATCGTAAAACAACTTCCGCTTGTGGACGCAAAGATCGGCGATGTCCTTGTGTTTGAACGTACGGGCGCTTATTCGGTGACAGAGGGAATCTACTTGTTCCTGAGCAGAGATCTTCCGCAGATCTTTTTCTGGTCGGAAGAAAATGGATTGGAACAGATCCGGGGCGCGCTTCCGACCAATGAGTGGAATTCGGTTCATTAAGAGACGGGGATGATGGAGTGGTTTGCTTACGATGGCACGACGGAAGACAAGGATTTTCCTTGTATACTGACGCTATCGTTAGAAAATAAAAATTAAGAAAAGATAAGGAGAGATACCTATGGAAAAATTAATTGAAATCTTAGAAGACATTCAGCCGGATGCAGATTATGAGAACTGTACAACTTTGATCGATGACGGGATTTTGGAATCTTTTGCAATCCTGTCGATCGTAGGGGAATTGGAAGATGAATTCGACATTTCGATCACTCCGGCAGAAATCATTCCGGAAAATTTCAATTCCGCAGCGGCTCTGTGGGCAATGGTACAGCGTTTACAGAATGAATAGGCTTTTTGTTTGATAATCTCGCGTCGGACGATGATCTTGGGAGGAGAATCATGTCACTTGTATCTGCAGAGTTTTTAATCTTTATATTGATTTCAGCAGGCGGATATTATCTGATACCGAAAAGAGGGCAGTGGATCTGGCTTTTGGCATTTAGTTATCTTTACTATCTGTCATCGGGCGTCGGAGTCGTATTCTTTTTGTTATCCGGCACATTGACAACCTATGTTGCCGGATGCAGTTTGGAAATGTTGGAAAGGTCTGTGGGAGACACAGAGATTGAAAAAGGCACAAAGAAACGGAAAAAGAAACGAGTGTTGATCCTGACACTCGTTTTCAATTTTGGGATTCTCGGAATTTTAAAATATGCCGGTTTCTTTGTGGAAAATATCAATCTGGTCTTTCATACAGGTTTTTCATTTCAAGCGGTTTTATTGCCGCTTGGAATCTCATTTTATACATTTCAGTCAATGGGATATCTGCTGGATGTATACTGGGGAAAATGCAAAGCAGAGAAAAATGTATTTCGTTTTGCATTGTTTGTATCCTTTTTTCCACAGCTTTTGCAAGGTCCGATCGGTCGGTACGATCGCCTGGTTGAACAGTTGGACCGGACGCATTCGTTTTCTATGGAACGGATCGGATTCGGAGCGCAGAGGATCTTGTGGGGGTATTTTAAAAAGCTGGTATTGGCGGACCGTGCCGGTGTGGTCGTCAATCAGGTCTTTCAGAATTATACAGACTATATGGGAATCACTGTCATGGTAGCAGTCCTTTGTTATTCGATCCAACTGTATGCAGATTTTTCCGGTGGGATCGATGTGGTGCTTGGAACAGCGGAATTGTTCGGTATTACATTGGATGAAAACTTTAAGCGCCCGTTTTTAGCAGTTTCCATTACGGATTTTTGGCATCGATGGCATATTACGCTCGGAACATGGATGAAAGATTATGTGTTTTATCCGCTTTCTCTTTCCAAAGGAATGAGCCGTTTTGGAAAGTGGAGCAAAAAGCGGTTCGGAAAGAAGACAGGACGTGTGCTTCCGATCTGTGCGGCAAACATCGTCGTATTTCTTGTTGTCGGCATCTGGCATGGCGCTGCGTGGAAATATATCGTTTACGGTTTGTATAATGGCGTGCTTATTGCGCTTGCCAGTCTGTTTGCACCGGTATTTCGGAAAGGATTTGAATGGACACATATCGATCCGAAGTCGTTTGGGTGGAAGATCGTGCGGATCATCCGTACATTTTTCCTCGTGAATATCAGCTGGTATTTCGATATGGCGCTCAGTTTATCGGCGGCAGTTACGATGATCAAAAATACGGTTCTCGGATTCCGGATTTCTGCATTGTATGACGGGACACTTTTACAGCTTGGGCTGGATCGTCTGGACTATATCCAGCTTTTGATCGGTGTTGCGGTACTGTTTGCTGTCGGGATCTTGCAGGAGAAAGGCATCCGGATACGGGAACGGATCTCGTCCTATCCGCTTTTGATCCGATGGGGGATCTGGATGATACTCCTGTTCTCACTGCCTTTCTTTGGATATATCACAGCGGGGAAAGGAGGGTTTATCTATGCACAATTCTGATTTTGAGACAGATGTTAAGAAAATGTGTGCCACCGGAAAGAGGAAGCAATGGAAGAGAATTCTGTATGCAGGCTTGTTTCTTCTTTGCGTAGTTTTATTGAATGAAGCGGTTGGATTTGCGCTGCTTCCGGTAACGTATGCGCGGATGAACCTGCATAATCTGGAACAGGGCGGATATGATGATCTGTTTATCGGAACGTCCCGCGGAGCGAATAATATCAATCCGGCTGTTGTGGATGAGGTTACCGGACGGAAGAGTACGAACCTTTGCATGGGGAACGTTTATCCATTGGATGATCTTTACCTGATCCGGGAGGCATGCAGGATCGACCCGCCGAAGCGTGTGATCTATGAATTGGATCCGAGTTATTATACGGTGGAAGAATTTCAGGGAATGGCAGATCCGTTTGTTCTCCATGAGATGTCCTTTTCGTCAGTGAAAGTCCGCTATGCGGCGGATAAATATCTGGACGACGATTTTCGGATTCTGTTGCATCAATGGATGTTCTACCGGAATCATCTTTCTCAGGCACCTGAAATTATGAAAATGAAATTATCGGAGGCATATCGGAATTATGATCCGGCGCTTGTCAGCGATGCGCAGACGATTTATCGCGGAGAGGGATTTCTGGCGCGCCAGCGTCCGGAAGAAGAAACGGTCAGAGCGGAAAGCTGGCTGAATTGGAATGAGGAAGCGGTCAAAAAAGACAGGGAAGAGGATCTGATCGAGATGATCCGGTATTGTAAAGAACAGGATATTGAGTTTGTGGCAGTGATCCTTCCGGCGCCGGAAGAGACGAGGACCGCCAACCCCGAAGGATATGAAGCGTCCGGGCAGTATTATGAGGAACTGCTGAAAAAGCAGGGGGTTCCTCTGATCGATTTCAATGAGAATGGAGCGTTTACGGCAGATTTGGAAAAGTATTATGATATGGAGGGGCATATGTACGAGGATGGAGCAAATGAATTCAGCCGGATCCTCGGCGAATATCTGAGTTTATCCCGGAATATGTGAGAAGCACTTGACCGGTCAGGGGGCATCCCTTATAATAGAAGCGTTGAAAAGCGAAAACTGAAGGATGTTTGAAACAAAGGAGTAGCAAAGATGAGAAAGAAGATACTGATTTTCGGAGCGTGCTGTCTGCTTGCAGTGGGATCCCTTTCAGGCTGTGGGGATAAAGCGGATGATACAAAGAACGCGAAGACCGAATCAACAGAGAAGACAGACAAAAAGCAGACTGATAAAAAAGCAGATGCGAAAAAGGAAGAACTGAAAACGATCGGAACAAAAGCAGAGGGAGAATCTGTGATTTCCGTGACGCTGAAGAACAGTACCGGAAAAGATATCACCGGGATCGCGCTGAAAGCGGGGAATCTGCCGGAGTACGGTGCGGGGCTGATGACAGAGGGCGACGTATTTAAGAACGGAGAAAGCCGGATCCTTTATTATGATACAGCAGCGGATACAGCTGCGGGAGGAGACGCTGCGTCTTACGAAGTCCAGGTTTATTTTGCAGATCAGAGTCATCTGGCGCTTCATACGGTCAACTTTGGAAGTTTTAAAGAGAGCGAACTTTGTCTGGAAGAAGAGGTTGTCTTTTTGAAATATGAAGATACAACGACAAAGAAAGTCGTGAGTACAAAAGATGCAGAGATTTCCGTAAAAGAAGCGCAGGCGGCGGCACAGGCGCAGGCAGAAGCAGAAGCACAGGCAGCGGCAGAAGCGCAGGCACAGGCGGCGGCAGAAGCAGCAGCGCAGGCGCAGGCAGAAGCAGAAGCACAGGCGGCAGCGGAAGCAGCGGCGGCAGCACAGGCGCAGGCAGAAGCGGAAGCATGGGCACAGCAACAGCAGTGGACAGATCCTGCTCCGGCACCAGCTCCAGAACCGGCTCCGGCTCCACAGCCAGGCGGTGGCGGCGGATGTCTGAATGACGGACTGGTACAGTAGAGACTTGAATTGACAGACTGGATGAAAAAGCTTGAGGGCGTTTCAGAAGTAAGCTGAGATATGGATTTTCCGGCGGCAGACTTTTGAGACACCCTCAATTTTACATAGGAGAAACGAACATGTCTTTGACATCAAATCTATTTATTTTATTTGTTTTTATAACGGTTGTTTTATATTATATTCTGCCGCATAAGATCCAATGGCTTGTGCTTCTTGCGGCAAGTTATGTTTATTATATTTATTCGGGACCGCGCTATGTGTACTTTATCTTATTTTCCACGTTGTGCAGTTATCTGTGCGGACGGCTGATCGAAAAATTTGCGGAAAATAAGGACGAGAATGGGAAAACAGGAAATAAAAAACTGCAGAAAGCGATTTTAATCTGCGGTCTGATCCTGAATTTCGGGATGCTCGGGATTATAAAATACACGAATTTTGTTGTAGAAAATCTGAACGCACTGTTTCATATGGAACTGCGCGGGATCGAGATCCTTCTCCCGCTTGGAATTTCATTTTACACATTTCAGACGGCAGGGTATCTGCTTGATGTATACTGGAAACGAGTAAAGGCAGAGAAGAATGTGTTCAGGTACGCGTTGTTTGTATCGTTCTTTCCGCAGATCCTGCAGGGACCGATCGGACGGTTCGGTCGGCTGGCAAACCAGCTTTACGCGGAACATTCTTTTTCGGGAAAGCGGATCTTACATGGATGTGAACGGATCCTGTGGGGCTTTTTTAAGAAAATGGTTCTGGCAGACTGGGCGGCAGTCTTTGTGGATGCCATTTTCGGAGCGCCGGATCAGTACAGCGGACTTGCAATTTTCGGGGTGCTGTTCTACACGATCCAGCTTTATGCGGATTTCTCAGGTGGAATGGATGTTGTGATCGGTGTGGCATCCCTGTTCGGCGTTGAGATGGACGAGAACTTCAAACGCCCGTTTTTCGCAGTGTCGATTACGGATTTCTGGCATCGGTGGCATATCACGCTGGGAACATGGATGAAAGATTATGTATTTTATCCGATCTCTCTTTCCGGCTGGATGGGCGCATTTGGCAAACTGATGAAAAAGATCTTCGGGCGGAAAAAGGGAAGAGTGATCCCGATCTGTCTGGCGAATCTGATCGTATTCTTTGTGGTCGGGGTCTGGCATGGCGCAGAATGGCGTTATATTGTTTACGGAATTTACAATGGACTGATCATCGCGTTCAGCGGTCTAATGGCGGATACATACCGGACGTGGAAAAAGAAGCTGCATATCAATGACAAAGCGGTATGGTATCATATTTTCTGCGTTGTGAGAACTTTTTTGCTTGTAAATATCAGCTGGTTCTTTGACCGTGCGGAAAGTGTTGGGGATGCGTTTCGGATGATGGGATATGCCGTCACACAATTTGATCCGTCGCAGCTTCTTACGATCACAACCGGGGCGGGAGGTACCGTTCAGACCATTACGGTATTGTGCATTCTCGGAGCGGGATGCCTTGTACTCTTTGTAGTAGGACTCCTCCAGGAGCGCGGTATTTCGATCCGGGAACGGATCGCGGCATGGCCGCCGGCGTTCCATTTTGCAATTTATCTTGGGCTGCTTCTTGCAGTAGGATTTTTGGGCTCGACTGCTTCCGTGCGCGGATTCATTTACGCCCAGTTCTAGGAAAGGAGGAGCAGACAATATGGAAAATAATATCGAAAATACGATGGAAAACGATAAGAACGGGAAAAGGAAACCTGTGAAAAGAAATGTGAAAAGAAAAAAAGTTTTGAGAAAAAAGCGCACCAAGGGAATGCGCTGCCTGATCAGCGGCGGAAAACTGGTCGGGGGAATCGCGACGGTCCTGCTTGTACTGTTCGGACTGGATTATCTGTTGTATCCGTGCACCTTTATGAGAAATGATATTCATACGGTAACGACGGAAGCACATCAGGATATATTTTTGGGAACCTCTCACGGAAAGATCAACATTGATCCGGACGTTGTGTCGGAAGAGACCGGACGAAGCGCCCATAATCTGTGTGTGGGCGGCGAATATGCGGTCGATGCGTATTATCTGACGAAACTGATGATCGAGACGGAAAAGCCGGAGCGTATCATTTACGAAGTGGATCCCGGATATTTTGTGACGGAAAAAGAAGTCGGGAATAACTACTTGCTGTTTTATCATGAGTTTCCGCTCTCCAGAGCGAAACTGGAGTATTTTCAGGCAACGATGATGGAATGTGATTTCCGTACGGCGATCTTCCCGTGGTATGAATACATTTTCAAATATGATCTGGAAAAAGTGTGGGAGACCGTGTATCAGAAATGGATGCATAACTATGATGTTTCTTTCCTGAAAGGAAGCAAGCAGGAATATCATGAGAGCGGATTCATTGAACGTTATCCGGTGGATACGACGCAGCTTTCGATGGAAAACGAGGCTTTGAAGCTTTTCACCAGAGACAGTGTGAAGCAGCAGAATATGGAATATCTGGAGCGGCTGATCGATCTCTGCCGGGAAAATGATATTGAATTTGTGGCGGTATCGACACCGGTTCCGGCATCGACTCTCGTTGCATACGAGGCAAATTATCAGGATGCATGGAATTATTTTGCGGAATTTTTTGAGAAAAAGGATGTCAGATACCTGAATTTCAACCGGGAATATTTTGCGGATTTTTCGCATGAGATCACGAACTTCACGGATTACGACGGACATATGAACGGAGATGCGGCGCGTGAGTATTCGCGTGTGCTCGGCGAGGTGTTGGATGCGATCCCGTCGATGGAATAGAACACGGAATAGAACTTGTCAAAAATTGTAGCAGGGAGTATACTGATAAGTGATAAATTTGAAAGAACATGAGGTGGAAGCATGAAAAAGAAAATGGCACTATTTCTGATCTTGTCAATGTGCATGCTGGGAACGGCGACCGTTCATGCGACAGAATCTGCGGATGGAAGTCAGACGGAGAACCAGAGTGACTCGCAGGATGCCGGAACGGAAAATCAGAAATCCGGATGGCAGGTTGAAGACGGCGGCTGGTACTATTATGCGGATGGGCAGAGGGCAACCGGATGGCTCTATCTTCCGGATGGAACTTATTATCTGGATGAGAGCACCGGAGCGATGCAGACCGGCTGGCTGAATGACGATGGAACCTGGTATTATTTGCAGGAGAGCGGACGGCGTGCTTATGGCTGGATCAATCTTGACGCGTGGTACTATCTGGACTGGAATACCGGAGTGATGTTGACCGGGGAACAAGAGATCGACGGACAGACCTATTATCTGGACGCATCCGGCCGGATGTGCGAGGATAACTGGGTTCAGAGAGAAGACGGCTGGTATTACTATGGTCCGGGCGGAATGAAAAGTTATGGATGGCTTTTACGCTGGGATGGCTGGTATTATCTGGATACGGAGACCGGGCGGATGATGAACGGCGCACAGGAGATCGGCGGACAGGAGTATCTTTTCCAGGACGGTGGAAAGATGTATGAAAACTACTGGTACTGGGACGGCAGCGAGTGGTATTACTATCAGCAGGGCGGTATGAAAGCAAAAGGCTGGGTGCTGCTGGCAGACGGCTGGTATTATCTGGATCCGGAATCCGGTGTCATGGCAAGAGGCGTACAGACGATCGGCGGACAGGAGTACCGATTCAATGCAAGCGGACATATGTATGAAAATCAATGGGTGCAGGAAGACGGTAACTGGTATTTTTACAACGTCGGCGGTGCGAAAGCAAAGAACGGCTGGACATTGGACGGACAGACATGGTATTACATGGATGCAGAGGGAGTGATGCAGACCGGATGGCTGAATCTGAACGGAACCTGGTATTATCTTCATTCCAATGGTGCGATGGCTTCCGCAACCTGGCTGCAGCTCGGCGGGGAATGGTATTATGTGACCGGGTCCGGCAATATGGTGACCGGTTGGAACCAGATCAACGGAATGTGGTATTACATGTATGAGAATGGCGTGATGGCACATGATACAGTGATCGACGGATATGAGCTGGATTCTTCCGGCGCATGGAATGCAGGTCTTGCTGCAGCCAATGCGGCGGCGCAGGGGGTGATCGCACTGGCAGGAAATGATCTTTACAGCTGCTATCGCTGGATCGTAGATAACTGTACTTATCAGTCATTCTATGAAGAGACGCCTGCCGGATATACATGGCAGGAATGGCGTGCAGTCCAGATGTTCAATAACCGTTATGGCGACTGCCACAGCTTTGCGGCATTGTTTGGATATACGGCAAGAGCGCTTGGATATGACGCACAGATCATCTCGGGATATACAACATCTGTATCCGGCAAATGGGTGGATCATGGCTGGGTAGAGATCAACGGAGCAATTTATGATCCGGATCTGGAATATGAATTAGGATATAACTGCTTTGGACAATCTCCATTTTCTTACAAATATTATTTATAAGATAAAAAAGGCGGAATGAGAAAAACGGGAAATCACTTGAAATCGTGATTTCCCGTTTCGCTTGTCAGGATCTTTACTGGATCCATGCGCCGGTATGGTCAAATGTATAGAGTGTGCCATCGATATTGTAAGTTCCGTTTGTATACAGGTAAGCGTTGGTCGGATCCAAGTAATACCAGGAATAGAAAGTTTCATCCCAGATCCAGCCAAGATCCGCAGCGCCGGTTCCTGTAAAGTGATACCAGAAACCGGTATCGGTGTACGTCCATCCGGTTGCCATGCGCCCGGAGCCGTCAAAGTAGAAAATATATCCGTCGATCTCGTACAGTCCGCGGAGCATTTTGTTGTGGGATAAATAATACCAGGCATTGGAAGCATCGTCCCAGAGCCAGCCGTTGTAAGCGGTGCCGTCTGCATTGAAGAAACACCAGTCGCCGACTGTTGCCTGGGCGGATTCACTGTACCATGTTTCATAATACCATCCGGTTACCATCTGCCCGCTTGGAGTAAAGGCGTAACGTGTTCCGTTGATGTAGCGTACTCCGTCGCTGTACATATATCCATATTGCGGATCCAGGTAGTACCAGGCATTGGATGCCTTGTCCCAGAACCATCCGGTCTGCATTGCGCCGGAGTCTTTAAAATAGAACCAGTAATCGGAGAAGAAATGCCATCCGGTCACCATGTAGCCGTTTGCATCAAATGCATAAGCCGTTCCGTTTACTTCATACAGTCCGTTTTTGGGGTAGGTTCCGTCCGTACATTGGAACCACCATCCGTTCGGAGAATTGATCCAGTCTCCACGTTTTCCGGAATCTGCTGCGGAAGCTGTCATGGAAAGTCCGAATAAGAGACCCGTCAAAAGCAGGATCGGAAGTAAAGTCTTTAAAGATTTTTTCATAAAATAGCCCCTCCTTTTCTGAAAAAACAGTTATTAATTAGTATTATAATTGATAATCAGAAAATGCACAACGCGGAATCTAAAAAAAGATAAAAAGAAAGAGGACAAGATCTGCCCTCTTTCGTATGTGTCATATGAAATTAAGAAATTTCTGATGATTACTGGATCCATGCGCCTGTATGATCGAAAGAGCATTCTACGCCGTCGATCACATATGTTCCGTTAGAGTACATATTTCCGTATTCGCCAAAGTAATAACATTTTCCGTCGATCCATTTCCAACTGTTCGTCAGAACTGCGCCGTTTCCGTCTGTATAAGTCCAGAAGCCATATTCGCTGTCACCGATCCAGATCCAGCCCTCTTGATTTGCAAGATATCCATATCCGTCAAATGCGTAGGTATATCCGTCAGGAGCGGTGTAAGTGGTATTGTTGATCATGTAGCCATTATCGATGTAGTACCAGTGATTGTTTTCCCAAAGCCATCCGTTATATCCGGTACCGTCTGCATTTGCAAGAGACCAATATCCAGAACCGTCAGGATAGCTGTGCCATGTCCATCCTCCGTATACAAGATGACCGGAAGCATCGAATACCCAGCTTGTTGTATCATCCGGATTGCCGGTAACAGGTCCCGGAGTAAACACGTTATACATCATCGTACCATTAAAGATATAATACCAGTATCCGTTGTCCCACAGCCAGCCATCTGGGTAAACGGTTCCATTTTGATTGAAGTAATACCATTGTCCAGGCCAGCCATCATCTGCAACAAAGTCATAGAAATACCAACCGCTTACCATGGATCCGTCCGGTTTAAACCAGTAATCGTTTCCGTCAATGGTATAGAATCCGTCAGAGTACATGTATCCGTACTCCGGATCCAGATAGTACCATGCGCCGTCCCATACCCAGCCTTTCTGCATTGCGCCGGAGTTCAGATCGAAGTAATAATAGAGACCGTTCGACGGATCTTTCCACCATCCGGTCATCATGTATCCCCACTGATCGAAAGCATATCCCACACCGTCGATTTCGTAGAGACCATTCGTCGGATACCAGTCATCTGTACACTGGAACCACCATCGGTCACCGTTCTGAACCCAGTAACCTTCTTTGGAGTCTTCTGCGGAAGCTGTCATGGAAAGTCCAAACAGTAGTCCGGTCAGAAGCAGTACCGGTAATAGAGCCTTAAAATGTTTTTTCATAAAAGTTCCCTCCTTTTCATAGGCTTTATCACCATTATTATAGGACAAGTTTCATATATAGACAATAAAGAAGATGAAAAAAATAGGAAAAACTTCTAAAAATAGGATAAAATACTTGCATTTTTGTAAAGAAACATGTAATATCAATAGCAGGTTGTTCGTGAAAATAGAGAGGAGAGATTACATGAACATTCAAGAATATGAATTGATGAACATCCTTGCGGATGAACGATATAAAAACCAAAGAGAACTGTCTGAAAAAACAGGATACTCTTTGGGAAAAATCAACAGTGCGCTGAAAACACTGGTTGAGACCGGATATCTGGATGGGCAGATGGGACTGACAAAAAAAGCCGGGAATGAGATGGAGGAAAAACGTCCGAAAAATGCAGTGATCCTGGCGGCGGGATTTGGAATGCGGATGGTCCCGATCAACGTGGAAGTTCCGAAAGGGATTTTGGAAGTCCATGGTGAACCTCTGATCGAACGTCTGATCCGACAGCTTTTGGAAGCCGGTGTAAAGGAGATTGATATTGTCGTCGGCTTTATGAAAGAGCAGTATGAATATTTGATCGATAAATATGGAGTACACCTTGTGTTCAATAAAGATTACGCAGTGAAAAACAATCTGTATTCTTTAAAACAGGTTCTTCACAAGATCGGAAATACTTATATCATCCCGTGCGACGTATGGTGCAGGGAAAATCCATTTTCAGATCGGGAATGGTATTCCTGGTATATGGTAGGGGAAGAAAAGAGTGAGGAAAGTATTTTCCGGGTGAACCGGAAAAAGGAGCTTGTTCTGACAAAAGGGGAAGAAGCCGGAAACCGCATGATCGGGATCGCATATATTCTGAAAGAAGATGCGGGACATCTTAAGGAGCAGGCGGAAAAACTGTTTGGAAAGCGGGAGTACCGCCAGTCATTCTGGGAGGATGCTCTTGTGTGGGACGGGAAGATGCACTTACGGCCGAGAGAAGTGAAAGGAGACCTTGTTCATGAGATCAACACACTGGAAGAACTTCGGGAACTGGATCATCATTCCAGTCAGTTGAATTCCGACATACTCTCACTGATCGGAGAGGTGCTGGACTGCAGGACAGAAGAGATCGTGGAGATCCGTGCATTGAAGAAAGGGATGACGAACCGGTCGTTTCAGTTTACCTGTCGGAGAAAACGCTATATTGCCCGTATTCCGGGGGAGGGAACCGGAAAAATGATCAACCGCAAGCAGGAATATGACGTCTATCAGGCGCTGAAAGGAAAAGAGATCGCAGATCCGGTGAGATACATTTCTCCTGAAAACGGATATAAGATCACGGAATTTGTGGACGCGAGAACCTGTGATCCGGATTCCGATGAAGATGTATCGCGTGCGATGAAATATCTGCGCGCGTTCCACGACTGCAGGCTGAAAGTCGATCATTCATTTGATCTGTTCGAGCAGATGGAGTATTATGAATCTCTTTGGAACGGTGAGAAATCCGTATTCAAAGATTATCAGAAAGTCAAAGAGCAGATCTATGAATTGAAAGCGTATATTGACCGGCAGCCGAAAGAGATCGCGTTGACACACATTGACGCAAATCATGATAATTTTTTGTTTGCGGGAGAGAAAACATATCTGATCGACTGGGAATATGCGGGGATGCAGGATATCCATGTAGACGTAGCGATGTTCGCGATCTATGCGATGTATGACCGGGAACGGATCGACTGGCTGATCGATCGTTATTTTGAGGGGGCGTGCCCGGAGAAAGTCCGTACGAAGATTTACTGTTATATTGCGGTCTGCGGATTGTTGTGGAGCAACTGGTGTGAATATAAGCGTATGATGGGCGTGGAATTCGGAGAATATTCTCTGAGGCAGTATCGCTATGCGAAAGAATTTTACCGGCTTGCAAAGGAGAGAATGGAAGATGCAGAATGATAAAAAATATAAAGTGGACAATGCGGTGATCATGGCGGCGGGAATGTCTACGCGGTTGGCGCCGCTCTCATACGAGACGCCGAAAGCGCTCTTGAATGTACACGGCGAGGTTCTAATCGAGCGGCAGATCCGGCAGCTTCGGGAAGCCGGGATTGAGGAAATTTTCGTCGTGACCGGGTACAAAAAAGAATGTTTTTCTTATTTGGAAGAAAAGTTTAAGGTGACGTTGGTTGAAAATCCATATTATGAAACAAGAAACAATCATTCCAGTTTGTATGTTGTTCGGGAACATTTGAAGAATACTTATATTTGCTGCGGCGACAATTATTTTCCGGAAAATGTCTTTCGGTCAGAGGAAGAAGATTCCTACTATGCGACGGTTTTTGAAGCGGGAGAGACCGATGAGTGGTGCGTCTTTGCCGATGAGAATGGACGGATCCGGGAAGTGGAGATCGGCGGATGTGATCAGTGGGTCATGAAAGGACATGCATTTCTTGCGGAACCGTTCACCGCGAAACTTTGTGCTTATCTGGAAGAAGCGATGCGGAAAGAAGCTTCGGAAAATCTGTTCTGGGAAGATCTGTTTATCCTCCACAGGCAAGAGCTGGTCTTGTATCAGAAGAAGTTTGAAGATCAGAAAATCTGTGAATTTGACAGCTTGGAAGAACTTCGGGCGTTTGATCCGAAGTACCTGGATCAGACGGGATCTGCGATCATGGAGAATCTGGCGGATATCTTACAATGTACGGAGGGAGAGATCCGGCAGATTTATCCGCTCAAACAAGGAAATCAGGTCGTGGGGATCGAATTTGATTGCCGTGGTGTGAAATATCGATACGAATATGCGAAAAAACAGATCGGGAGGTATGAAAAATGAAACCGGAAAAACTGGAAAAGGGACTGATGAAAAAGCTGGATCTTGTGACGATGACCGTACCGCTGATCGGGATCGTTGTACTTTGTGCGTTGTTTATGATCCTGCCGGAGCAGTCCACGAATGTGCTTGGAAAGATCCGGGGATTTTTGGGAGACGATCTGGGAATTTATTATGTGTTGATCGCAGCGGGAGCATTGATCTGCAGTATGTATATGGCATTTTCCCGTTACGGGAAAATCAAGCTTGGAAATGTGGAAAAACCGGAATATTCCGATTACAAGTGGGGAGCGATGATCTTTACGTCTACAATGGCGGCAGATATCCTGTTTTATTCGTTATGTGAATGGGCGTTGTATGCGAATGAACCGCAGATTGAAGCGATGGGCGGGATCCAGAAATGGGCGTCAACATATCCGTTGTTTCACTGGGGACCGACTGCATGGAGTTTTTACATTGTACTTGCAGTCGCGTTTGGATTTATGCTTCATGTCAGAGGCAGGGAAAAACAAAAATTTTCGGAAGCCTGTCGCCCGCTGCTCGGCAATCGAGTTGACGGCTGGCTTGGAAAAGCGATCGATCTGATCGCGGTGCTGGCGCTTTTGGCTGGAACGGCAACGACATTTTCCATGGCAACGCCGCTGTTGTCCGCGGCGCTCGGCGAGGTATTTCATATACCGGCAGGCGTGACGCTTACGATCATGATCCTGCTGTTGATCGCAGTCGTGTATACGTTGACGGTATGGTTTGGAATGAAAGGGGTTGCGCGTCTGGCAACCGGATGTACCTATCTTTTCTTTGCACTGCTTGTCTATTTTCTTGTGGGCGGCGGAGAGATGCGGTATATTCTGGAAACCGGAGTGTCCTCGATCGGAAATCTGGCACAGAATTTTATCGGCATGAGTACATGGACGGATCCGCTCCGTGAAAATTCTTTCGTACAGAACTGGACGATTTTCTACTGGGCTTATTGGATGGCGTGGTGTGTGGCAAATCCGTTTTTTATCGGAAAAATCAGCAAAGGCCGGACGATCCGCAATACGGTACTCGGCGGATATGGCTGGGGATTGGCAGGAACATTTACTTCCTTTATCGTGCTCGGAAATTATGGATTGTCACAGCAGATGAAAGGAACGATCGACATAGCAGGCGAGATCGCCGCGGGAGGAGATGTTTCCGCTGCGATTTTGGAAATTTTCCATACGCTGCCGCTGCCGGAGCTGGGACTTTTGATCCTTGTTGTGACGATGATCGCTTTCTATGCGACAACGTTTGACGCGCTGACGATGGTTGTTTCTTCTTATTCTTATAAGAAGCTGGATGTGGATCAGGAACCGGATAAACGTGTGCGTACATTCTGGTCTGTTTTGTTCATTCTGTTCCCGATCGCATTGATCTTTTCCGAAAATTCGATCAGCAGTCTGCAGTCGGTTGCGATCATCGCAGCATTTCCGATTGGTTTGATCGTCATTACGATCGTTGCAAGTTTCTTCAAGGATGCGCGGAAATATCTGGAAAGTGGATCGGAGAAAAAATGATTGAAAACGACAAAGGGATTCGTTATAATACATAGGAATCTAAAAACAGGAATTGCTGTTTGGCGGGGAGCGCTTTCAGGCGGCAATTTCAGTACGAATGAACAAGAGAGGAGAGAACGAATGATCAAAAAAGGGACACTTTTTTCGGGAATCATCGGAGGCTTGTGCCTTGGCATGGCAGTGGCGTCTGCTTCACTGCTTCCGGTACATGCAGCGGAAGAGGAAGATCATACTGCCGGTGTTTCGATGGGCAAAGAAGCCGATGAGGAAATCAGCACTTATGCGCGGGCGCGTGTGGAAGCTGGATGGAAGCTGGATGCAAAGGGCTGGTGGTATCAGGATGAAGACGGAGGCTGGGCACAGAGAGCCTGGCGGCAGATTGACGGAAAATGGTATTATTTTGCCAGTGACGGTTATTGGAGAGAAGATGCCGATGCACATGAGAATACGTTGAAAGGTATCGACGTTTCCGAGTGGCAGGTGGATATTGACTGGAATGCGGTGAAGCAGGATGGTTATGATTTTGCGATCATCCGCGGTGGTTACAGTTATACCGATCCGAAGACCGGAAAGTATGAGCATGTTGTGGATGAGTATTTCGAGCAGAATATGGCAGGAGCCAATGCGGCGGGGATTCCGGTCGGTGTGTACATATACAGTAAAGCGACGAATGAAGCACAGGCTGTGGAAGACGCGAAGTTTTTGATCGAGGAATCGACGGGCTACCTTGTATCTTACCCGCTTGTGATCGACATGGAAGATTCTTCTCAGGTGAATCTTGGGAAAACCGCGCTTGGAAAGATCGCGAAAGCGTTCAGTGACGAAGTGAAGTCGGCAGGGTATACGCCGATGATCTACACAAACGAAAACTGGTATAAAAATGTAGTGGATATGTCTTATGTCAGTGATGTAGAACATTGGGTTGCGGCTTACGGTATCGAACCGGACGACAGTATCCCGCGCGGGATCTGGCAGTGCAGCAGTACCGGTCGTGTGAAAGGGATCGACGGAAACGTTGATATTAACTTTGGCTATAAAGATTACACAACGATCGTGACGCCGCGGACAGAACCGGCAGCAGGTTATGGAAAACCGGCAGTTGGTGGAGAGTGGAGACTTGATGGCGGCGGCTGGTGGTATCATTGCTATGACGGAACATATCCGAAAAATGAATGGAAAGAGATCAATGGTCAAACTTACCGGTTTGATGGAAACGGATATATGCTGACCGGTTGGCAGTATATTGAGAACGAATGGTATTACATGAACAGCTCCGGCGCCCGTCTGAGCGGATGCTGGCTGGAATTGGGCGGCGTCTGGTATTATCTGAAAGAGGACGGCAAGATGGCAGTCGGCTGGCAGCTTGTCGGAAATACATGGTATTACATGTATCCGTCGGGAATGATGGCAACCGGCTGGGTTCAGGTCGGAGATGCGTGGTACTATCTGTATCCGTCAGGGGCGATGGCAACCGGCTGGCTTCTGGACGGAACTACCTGGTACTATATGGATCCGAGCGGATGGATGCGAACCGGCTGGGTATTGGTTGGCGACACCTGGTATTACATGTATCCGTCAGGAATGATGGCGACTGGCTGGGCATTGGTCGGAGATACATGGTACTATCTGACATCGGGGAACGGAGCGATGGCGACCGGTTGGCTCCTGCTCGGAAATACATGGTATTATCTGACGCCGGGCAACGGTGCGATGGTCACGGGAACGCAGGTGATCGATGGTGTGGAATATACATTTTTCAGTGACGGAAGATGTGACTGGTAAATAAAAGAAGAAAGACTTTTCAGACGGAATCTTGAGAAAAGAAGATTTGGACTGGAAAGTCTTTTTTTCATGATCACTTTACAGGATGACAGGATTGCGGTATACTAGCCGGAGATGTCGGTCACAGGATACCGGCACAGGAAAAAAGAAAAAGGATCGACAGTATGAAATCGATAAAAGAACAGCCGGGCGAACGCTCGATTTATATATGGAATATTTGCGGAAGTATTGTGAATGCATTGTTTTCTGTTGTTGCATTGATGATCGTAACCCGTTTTTTAGACGACCGCGAGGCAGATATTTTCAGCATTGCCTGGACGATCAGTCAGTTGATGGCAACCGTAGGAACGTTTCAGATCCGTGTCTATCAGGCGACGGACGTGCAGGGGACGTTTTTGTTTCAGCACTATCTGATCTTTCGCATCGTAACGGTGGCGGCAATGATTGTAAGCAGCGCCGCGTATATCGTAGTCCGCGGTTATACAGGGGAAAAGGCGCTGGTCGTGCTTGTTGTCTGTCTGTTCCGTGCAGTGGATTCCCTGGCGGATGTGTATGAGGGATGGTTTCAGCAGAAAGAACGTCTGGATCTGTCTGGAAAAGCGCTTACTTACCGGGTGATCCTTGCGGCGGCAGGATTTGCATGTGGATTGATCTTGACGAAAAATCTGCTGTTTTCCTGTGTGATCCTTTTTGGCGTTTATCTGCTTTGTTTTGTTATCTACGATCTCCGGTATCATATGGCAGTGGAACGGTTTCGGGATGTGCCGGACGGGCGTGACCGGAGCGGCTGGTTTGGAAATATGTTCAGGGAGGGGCTTCCCTTATTTATTAATGCATTTCTGATCATGTCTATCTTGAATGAGCCGAAGATGGTGATCGATACGGCGATCGCACAGGGAGAGATGAGCGCTGGGATCCAGACGGTGTTCAATATTTTGTTTATGCCGGCATCGGTTCTGAATCTGGCATATATCGTGTTCCGTCCGATGATCACGCAGATGGCGATCGTATGGAACCGAGGGGAAAACCGTCGTTTTTTGAAAATTTTGGGAAAGATCATCGGGTATCTGCTTGCGATCAGCATTGTATTGATGATCGGAAGCGCACTGCTCGGAATCCCGGTTCTGTCTATTGTCTATGCGGTGGATCTGTCAGCTTATAAAAGTGAACTTCTGGTGATCATGGTGGGCGGCTGTGTCTATACGTTTGCGGCGGTACTGGATAATGCGCTTGTTGTACTGCGCAGACAGTATGTGCTTGTGATCGCTTATGCGCTGACATGGATCTATATCAAGCTGACAGCCGCATGGCTGGTAGGAGAATGGGCTGTGATGGGCGCATCCCTTGCCTATTGTACGGCAATGGCAGTTTATCTGCTTTTAACGGCAGTGTTGTTTGTGAGCAGTTATCGGAGAAAGTCAGGTGAAGTATGAAAAAATATACAGTGAACAAACCGTATGAAAAAGAAGTGCTGGACAAGCTACATCGTGTGCAGGTTGAGATCCTGCGTGACTTTGACGCGGTATGTGAAAAACATCAGCTGCATTATTTTGCAGTGTACGGCACTGCGATCGGGGCAGTGCGGCACGGCGGATTTATTCCGTGGGATGACGATGTGGATGTGGCGATGCTCAGAGAAGACTACGAAAAGTTTTTGCAGATCTTTCCGGAGGAGATGGCAGAACGGTATCAGCTGATGACCCCGGAGCTGGATGGAGATTATACATGTACCGTGACGCATCTGCAGCGGAAACATACGAAATTTATTTCAGAGGTGACGGAAAATCTTCCCTATGAACAGGGTATCGATCTGGATATCTTTCCGTTGGATGAGGTGGCGGAAGAAGCGCGTGCACAGAAGAAGCAGGGAAGAATGGCGGTATTCTGGGGGCGGATGTTGTTCCTGTGCGGTTCCGGACAGCCGGTGATCGCAGCGGACGGTCTTGTCGGAAACCTGATGGCGGCAGCCTGTGCCTGCGTGCATGCCGTGCTGAAATTATTCCGTGTTTCACCGAGAAGTCTGTATCGGAAATTTGTACGGACGGCGACCCGCTATAACGGATGCGGCGGAGAATATGTGACGTCCTTTGAATATAACGGCTGTCTGAAAGACAAAATAAAAAAGAAAGATCTGTTTCCGCTTGAGAAAGTTCCGTTTGAAGATATGGAACTGTATATTCCGGCAAACAATCATGAATTTCTGACACATGTGTACGGCGACTATATGAAACTGCCTCCGGAAAATGAGCGTGTGAACCATATGCCGAAAGTGATCCAGTTTGAGGGAGAGGCGCCGATCTACAACCAATAAACGGCAGAAAACAACAGGAGAAGAAGGAAATGAAACGACGATACTGTATTTTTGCGGCGCAGTATTTTCCGCATCTTGGCGGTGTAGAGCGCTATACATACAATCTTGCGAAAAAGCTGATCGAGGCGGGGGATGAGGTGACGGTAGTGACTTCGAATGTACAGCGGATCGCGTCGTACGAGAAGATGGAGGGAATCACGGTATACCGGATGCCGTGCATCAACTTGTTGGACGGACGTTATCCGGTCTTGAAATTTAACGGTGATTTTCGCAAGATCCACCATATTTTACGGGAGAAGAATTTTGATTTCGTGATCGTGAACACGCGGTTTTACATTCATTCCCTGTATGGGCAGTGGTTTGCATGGAGCAAAAAGATCCCGGTCATCACGATCGATCATGGAAGCAGCCATCTTTCCGTGAACAATAAGATGTGGGATGCCATCGGCGGTGTTTATGAGCATATGATCACAAAAGTGGGACAGTTATTCTGCAAAGATTATTATGGGGTTTCAAAAGCCTGTGTGGAATGGCTTTGGCATTTCCATATCAAGGCGAAAGGGGTTCTTTATAATTCGGTGGATCTGGAGGAAATTGAACGTCTCTTAACGGCAGGAGAGAGAACATACCGCAGTCGGTTTCAGATTCCGGAAGATGCGACGGTGATCACATTTACCGGAAGATTGTTACCGGAAAAAGGAATCCCGCAGCTTTTGGATGCGATGGACATCCTTGCGAAAGAGAACCCGAACCTATATCTTTGGGTCGCAGGGGACGGAGATTTGGAGGAACTGGTGAATGCGCGGCAGAACGAGCATGTGATCCCGCTTGGCAGACTTCCGTTTGAGGAGATCATCACCATGCTTTCGGAAAGCGATATTTTCTGCCTGCCGTCATTCTCCGAGGGCTTTTCCACTTCCATTTTGGAAGCGATCGCATGCCGCTGTTATGTGGTGACGACAAAACGCGGCGGTGCAAAAGAGACTTTCCCGACGGATGACTATGGAATGGTGATCGAGGACAACGAGACGACGAGGCTGACCGACGCGCTGCGCAGGGCGGTTTCGATGGGGGAAGCGCGGGATGCGGCGATAGAGCTGTCATATGAACGGCTGAAAGCACATTATACATGGGATATCGTATCTGCACAGGTGAGACAGCTTTGTCAGGAAAAAACAACAGGAAAACCGAGGAAAAACAGTTGAAGAAGTTAATTATCATACCAGCATACAATGAAGAAGCAAATATCGTAAAAACAGTGGAGTCCATCGAGAGGGATGCGGTTGGATTTGATTATATTGTTATTAACGACTGTTCCACAGACCGGACGAAAGAAATTTGTGAGGAGCATGGATTTCATTATGTGGATCTCCCGATCAATCTGGGGATCGGAGGAGCTGTCCAGACCGGCTATAAATATGCATGGGAGAACGGGTATGACATGGCAGTGCAGGTGGATGGCGACGGGCAGCACGATCCGGAATTTCTGGAATTGATGGCAGAATATCTGGAAATCCATCAGGTCGATATGGTCATTGGCTCCCGATTTATCGAGAAACAGGGATTTCAGTCATCCGGGATGCGCCGGGTGGGGATCCGGTTCTTTTCCGGGCTGATACGGCTGATGACCGGAAAGACGATCACCGATCCGACTTCCGGACTGCGTATGGCGGGACGGAATGTGATCGAATTATTTTCAAAGGATTATCCAAGGGATTATCCGGAACCGGAAAGTGTTGTGGCGATCCTCCGGAAAGGTCTGAAAGTAGCGGAGGTGCCGGTGATCATGCGGGAACGCGAGGGCGGTGTTTCCTCGATTTCTATGAAGAAATCAGTGTATTATATGGTCAAAGTGACGTTGGCGATCTTGATCGAACGGATTCGTCGATAAGGAAAGGATGGGAAGATGGATATTAAAATTCAGATCATCGTAGCTGCAGGCGTTTTGTTAGGGCTGGCTGCTATTATCAATATGATTCGAAAAAAAAGTCTGGAACTGCAGTATGCGCTTGCCTGGCTGTTTGTCGGAGGAGGGATTCTTGTATTGGACTGTTTTCCGCAGATCCTGACATGGCTTGCCCATGAAGCCGGGGTTGCAAGTCCGGTCAATATGCTGTTTTTCCTTGGATTTTGCTTCTCTCTGGTGATCATTTTCACATTGACGGTGACGGTATCCCGGATGTCGACTCAGATCAAAGAACTGACACAGGCACAGGCGCTTCAGAAAGAAAGCAGGGAACGAAAAGAAGACGCAGGAATGAAGAACAACGTCAAGAACAAAGCCAAGAATGACGCAGATGTGAAGAACAGCGTGCAATAGTTGATTTTAAGCCGTAGAAATGGTATAATAAAAAATAATATGCAATGGAGGAAGTGCAATTATGAGAACTTATTTGGTAACAGGAGGAGCCGGATTTATCGGTTCAAATTACATTCATTACATGTTCCGGAAATATGACAACGAGATCCGCATCATCAATGTGGACAAGCTGACTTATGCCGGAAATCTTGAGAATCTGAAAGACATCGAAGATCGTGAGAATTATACATTTGTAAAAGCGGACATCTGCGACTCTGAGGCGATCAACCGGATCTTTGACGAGAATGACATCGACCGTGTTGTACATTTTGCGGCGGAAAGCCATGTGGATCGAAGCATCCGCAACCCGGAAGTATTCGTAAAGACGAACGTACTTGGTACTCTGGTGATGCTCAATGCAGCGAAAGCAGCATGGGAACTTCCGGACGGAACATTCAAGCCGGACAAGAAGTTTTTACATGTGTCCACAGATGAAGTGTACGGATCTTTGGAGAACGAGGATGAATTCTTCTATGAGACGACTCCGTATGATCCGCACAGCCCGTATTCCGCAAGCAAAGCATCTTCGGATATGCTTGTGAAATCTTACATGGATACTTATAAGTTCCCGGCAAATATTACGAACTGCAGCAACAACTACGGTCCGTACCAGTTCCCGGAAAAGCTGATCCCGCTGATCATCAACAATGCGCTGCAGGGCAAGAAGCTTCCGGTATACGGAGACGGAAAAAATGTGCGCGACTGGCTCTATGTAGAAGATCACGCAAAGGGAATCGATATGGTTCAGGAAAAAGGCAGACTGTTTGAGACTTACAATATCGGCGGTCACAATGAGAAGCAGAACATCCAGATCATCCATATCATTCTGGATACACTGCAGGAGATGCTTCCGGAGGGAGATCCGAGAAAAGAACTGGTGAGCGAAGATCTGATCACTTATGTCGAGGACAGAAAAGGACACGACAGACGTTATGCGATCGCACCGGACAAGATCAAAGAAGAGGTCGGCTGGTATCCGGAGACGAAATTTGAGGATGGAATCCGTCTGACGATCAAATGGTTCTTTGAAAATGAGGAATGGATGAAGAATGTTACAAGCGGTGATTACCAGAAGTATTACGAAGAGATGTACAAATAAACGGTCATAAAAATCAGCAGTATCCTTGGATACTGCTGGTTTGCGTTGCTGTATATGTGTAAAGAATGGCAAAAAGGCTGTTTCCGAGCAGATATACACGACAGAAAAACTGGAGGACGAACAAATGAAAGGTATTATTTTGGCGGGCGGTTCCGGAACGAGACTGTACCCGCTGACACAGGTTACAAGTAAACAGCTGCTTCCGATCTATGACAAACCGATGATCTATTATCCGCTCAGTATTCTGATGGAGGCGGGGATCCGTGAGATCCTGATCATCTCAACTCCGGAAGATACGCCGCGATTTGAGGAACTGTTAAAAGACGGAAGTCAGTTCGGCGTTCATCTGGAATACAAAGTACAGCCGTCACCGGACGGACTGGCGCAGGCATTTTTACTTGGAGAAGAGTTTATCGCAGGAGACAGCTGCGCGATGATCTTGGGCGATAATATTTTCCACGGACATGGTCTGAGAAAACGTCTGAAAGCCGCTGCGGCGAAAGAAGACGGCGCGACCGTGTTCGGTTATTATGTAGATGATCCGGAACGATTCGGCGTGGTAGAATTTGATGCGGACGGAAAGGCAGTTTCTCTGGAGGAGAAACCGGAACATCCGAAGTCAAACTATGCGGTGACAGGATTGTATTTCTATGATAGTCATGTTGTAGAGTACGCGAAACAGATCAAACCGAGTCCGCGCGGAGAGCTGGAGATCACCGATCTGAACCGGATCTATCTGGAAAAGGGAAATCTGGATGTGACGCTTCTCGGACAAGGATTTACATGGCTTGATACAGGAACACATGAGTCCCTGGTTGATGCGACGAATTTTGTCAAGACTGTGGAGACTCATCAGAACCGTAAGATCGCCTGCCTCGAAGAGATCGCGTTCAACAATGGCTGGATCGACAATGAGAAGATGGGCGAAGCATGTGAACTGTACCAGAAGAATCAGTACGGACGTTACTTAAAAGATGTCATGGACGGCAAATATATCGAATAAATATAAACGGTGCAGGTCTTGTACAGACATGACCTGCATCATTCTTGCTGTATGGATCCGGAGAGAGAAATTGGGATGCACGGCAAAAAAGAGAGAAAGAGGTTGCAGAATGGGAAAAATTACAGTAGAAACTTGCGAAATCGAAGGATTAAAAGTGATCACCCCGGCTGTTTTCGGAGACGAAAGAGGGTATTTCATGGAAACTTACAATTACAATGATTACAAAGAAGCCGGGATCGATATGGAGTTTGTGCAGGACAACCAGTCCAGTTCTAAAAAAGGCGTGCTGAGAGGACTGCATTTCCAGATCAACTATCCGCAGGACAAACTGGTCCGGGTTGTGAGCGGAGAGGTGTATGACGTTGCAGTAGATTTAAGAGAGGGCTCTCCGACATACGGACAATGGCATGGAGTTCTGCTTTCTGCGGAAAATAAAAAGCAGTTCTTTATTCCGAAGAATTTTGCACATGGTTTTGTCGTATTGTCAGAGTCCGCGGAATTCGCATATAAATGTACGGATTTCTATCATCCGAACGACGAGGGCGGTCTGGCATGGAATGACCCGGAGATCGGAGTAGACTGGCCGATGCCGGAGGGGATGACAGAGAAAGACCTGATCATTTCAGAAAAGGATCAGCATTGGGGCGGCATTCGCGAGTATAGAAAGTAGGATTACGGAGGAGAAACGTGTCAAGTTATATAAGGAACTTTGTGAAATTTCAGCCGCTTCTTTCGGAGCTGGTTGCGAGAGACATCAAGATCAAATACCGGCGGTCTGTTCTGGGCGTCCTTTGGACGCTCCTAAATCCGCTCTGCATGATGATCATTCTTTCCATCGTATTTTCCAGTATTTTTAAATTTGATGTGGAAAATTTTCCGTTGTATGTATTGAGCGGTCAGGTGATCTTTAACTTTTTCAATGATTCGACGACCAGTTCTATGTCGGCGATCATCAGCAGTGCTTCTTTGATCAAGAAAGTGTATGTGCCGAAGTACTTGTTCGTGCTTTCCAGGGTGATGTCCAGTTTTATCAATCTGATGGCATCCTTTACGGCGCTGCTGCTTGTGATGGTAGCGACGAGAGCGGAGTTGCACTGGACGGTATTTTTGTCTGTGATCCCGCTTGCGATGGTCGTATTGTTTTCTTTTGGTGTGGGAATGTTCCTGGCGGCGATCACGGTACGTTTTCGGGATGTGATCCATCTGTATTCCGTGTTTACAACAGGGCTTCTTTACCTGACGCCGGTTATTTACCCGATGGCAGCGCTGCCGGATGTTGTGAAGACGATCGTCATGATCAATCCGCTCACCAATTATCTGCTGATGTTTCGGGATGTGATGTTCAACAATACACTGCCATCCGTATTTTCCGTATTACTCGGAATTGCCGAGGCGGCGCTGGCATTGGCGCTTGGTCTGTATGTGTTCTATAAGAACCAGGATGAATTTATTTTGAATCTGTAAAAAGAAAACTGATGAAATAGTAGGAGCGGTAAGCAGAATATGGAAAGAAATCCGATTGTAACTGTGGATAATGTATCGATGAAATTCAACCTTTCATCAGAAAAATTTGACAGTTTTAAAGAATATGTGATCAAAAGCATCAAGCGGCAAGTGTCTTATGATGCGTTTATGGCGCTGCAGGGCGTTTCGTTTGAAGTGATGCGCGGCGATTCGGTCGGGCTGGTCGGTCTGAACGGCAGCGGAAAAAGTACGATGCTGAAAGTGATCGCAGGCGTTTTAAAACCGACGGAGGGGAAAGTTGCGGTCAATGGGACGATCGCGCCTCTGATCGAGCTTGGCGCGGGATTCGATATGGATCTGACAGCCCGGGAAAATGTATTTTTGAACGGCGCGCTGCTTGGATATAACCGTGCGCGGATGGAAGAGCAGTATCCGGATATTGTGGAATTTTCAGAACTGGCGGAGTTTATGGATGTTCCGGTCAAGAATTTTTCTTCGGGAATGGTTTCCAGACTTGCGTTTGCGATCGCAACGATCGGTACGCCGGACATCCTGATCGTTGATGAAGTCCTTTCGGTAGGAGATTTTCATTTTCAGGAAAAATGTGAGGCGCGGATCCAGAACATGCGGGATCATGGGACAACGATCCTTTTTGTATCCCATAGTCTTGAGCAGGTCAAGAAAATCTGCAATAAGATGGCGTGGCTGGAAAAGGGACACCTGAAGATGTTTGGAAACACAGAAGATATCTGTGATATTTACGCGCAGTCTTAATGAGGATTAACAGTATATGAAGAAGAAAATCAGTAGTGCAGTCTTGATCGCTGCGATTTTGGTAGGTGCGTTTTTATATGCGCATGTAGATAAAAATATATATTTGTACGACAGAAGTCTGGAAAGTGAAGATTTTATCAATACCGGTATTTTGGAAGAGGGCGAAACGTTGGAGCAGACGTTTACGATGAAAGATGAGGCGATTGACGGGATCAATCTGAAGATTTCATCTGTGGGGAATGTGGAGGACGTAACACTTTTGGGGACTTTGAAAGATGCAGGATCCAACGAAAAAGTTTCTGAATTTTCTGTTGCCGGATCAGAGATCAAGAATAACAAGATCAATAAATTAAAAGTTCCGAGAGTGGAAGATACAAAAGGAAAAGAATACACGCTTGTATTGGCGTGCGAGGGGAGCGACGAGCAGAACGGACTGAGTTTTTATGTGACTCAGGGAAATGTCGGAAAACTGACTGTGAAAGGGAATGATACGAACGGCGTACTTGTAAGCCGGATGCTCTGTCACAGATTTGATGTGGAGACATTTATCGTACTGCTTGGATTTGTGGCATTTGTTTATGTATTTATGAGAACATTATACAAACTGTTTAAATAGCGGGAGTATCAATAAAAGGAGTAGAAATTGAATGAAAAATAAATTCATAGCGACGACGTATCGCTTCCATACAAAAGACAAGAACAAATTTCTTGTGATCGGATGGTTTCGGGAGAATACGATCGGCAATAATGAGCTGAGAGTCTGCCTGGATAAAAAGAAGATCCATTTTACAATGGAAGAGAAAGACTTTGTAGGCGGCGCCGTAAAAGCGCTGGATGGTCTGAAAGTGACCAAACAGTATTTTTTGTGGATCGATCTTCCGAAAGGATGGGAAGCGTGCAGAAATCTGCAGGTCATGAATTTTTATGAGGGAGAGGGCGGACCGGCGTTGGAGATCTCGACGAAACGGTTACAGCATCTTCAGGGTAAGATGGCGAAATATATTGACGGCGGCAATCTCTTAAGTACCGGATTCCGCGTTTCCGGCTGGTATATTGACGACGGAACCGTGGAGCTTGGATTGTTTGATAAATCCGGCAAAAAATATGATGCCGAGATCAAGCGAAAACGGCGCAGTGACGTTCAGAAATTATATCCGGAAAACAGTGCGGATGAGATCGTTGGATTTGAGGCGGTGTATAAGGGGGATGCTCCGAAGAAAGTGATCGTGCATCTGGAATCTTCGACGAAAAAAGCGGATTTTCCGATCACGCTTGTGTATTCTCCACTGGAAAAAGGTGCCGAACTTTTCGATAAATATTACCGAAAGGCGAGAGCATACTATCAGCAGTTTGGATTTAAGGAAACGGTGAAACGTAGTATTGAGAAGATCACGGTTCAGGATTCGATCAATTATAAAGCATGGATCCGGAGGAATGCGCCGACAGCAAAAATGCTGCAGGCACAGCGTGAAGCACATTTTCAGTATGCGCCAAAGATTTCGATCGTCGTGCCGCTTTACAAGACGCCGGAGAATTATCTGCGGGAGTTTGTACAGTCCGTGCAGGCGCAGACGTATAAGAATTGGGAGTTGTGTTTTTCCGATGGGAGCGGAAAAGATTCTCCGATCGAGGGCGTTCTGAATGAACTTACTCACAAAGATCCGCGGATCCGTGTCGTATATACGGGAGAACAGCTTCAGATCTCGGAAAATACGAACGAAGCGCTGAAGATCGCAGCCGGAGATTTTATTGCTTTCTCCGATCATGACGATCTGCTGGCGCCGGATGCGCTGTATGAATGTGTGAAAGCATTGAACGAGGATCGGTCGATCGAACTTTTGTATACAGATGAAGATAAAGTGGATATGAAAGGCAAAGAGTTCTTTATGCCGCATTTCAAACCGGATTTTAACATCGATCTGCTTCGCTGCAACAATTATATTTGTCATTTATTTGTTGTAAAACGGGAAATCTTAGAGCAGGTTGGAATGCTCAATCCGGAGTTTGACGGGGCACAGGATTATGATTTTGTTCTCCGATGTGTGGAAAAATCGGAACACATCCATCATATCCCGAAGATTTTGTATCACTGGCGCGCGCATAAAGATTCTACGGCGGAGAATCCGGAAAGTAAGGAATATGCGTTTATCGCCGGCGGACGTGCCGTGCAGGCTCATTACGACCGTGTGGGGATCGATGCGGAAGTGATGCAGACGGAATATAAAGGAATTTACCGATCCAAATACCATCTCCACGGTGAACCGTTGATCTCGATCATCATTCCGAACAAGGATCATACAGAAGATCTGGAGAAGTGTATTTCTTCGATTGAAAATAAAGCGACTTACAAAAATGTAGAGTACATTGTTGTGGAGAACAACAGTGAAAAAGAAGAAACGTTTGCTTATTACAAGGAATTGGAGAAAAAGAATCCAAAAGCAAAAGTTGTGTTTTGGGATGGAACCGGATTTAATTATCCGGCGATCAATAATTTCGGCGTTGAAAAAGCGAGCGGAGAATATCTGCTGTTCTTGAACAATGATACGGAGATCGTCAATGAGGACTGTCTGGAAGAATTACTCGGCTATTGTATGCGGGAAGATGTCGGGGCGGTCGGCGCTCGGCTTTACTATGAGGACGGCAGTATCCAGCATGCGGGCGTGATCGTCGGACTGGGCGGCGTTGCCGGACATGCGTTTACGGATTTTCCGCACGAATCTCCGGGATATTTCGGACGGATCGTGATGGCGCAGGATTACAGCGCAGTGACGGCAGCATGTATGATGATGCGAAAAAACGTATATGAGGAAGTCGGCGGATTCGATCCGCAGTGGGCAGTTGCATTTAACGATGTGGATCTCTGCCTGAAAATTCGAAAGGCGGGTTATTTGATCGTGTATAATCCGTATGCGGAACTGATGCATTATGAATCAAAATCCAGAGGATATGAGGATAATGAAGAGAAAGTGGAACGGTTCAATTCCGAGATTGACAACTTTATGCGGGTATGGAAAGAATTTCTCGATCAGGGAGATCCGTATTACAGCCCGAACCTGACTCTGGATAAGAATGATTTCAGTCTGCGTGTGAAATAAGTATCGTGAAAATCATGCGTTTTGGTGCGGAAATTATCCACTTCTATGTGGAAAGTGGTGTTTCGGGATGTGGAAAACACAGGGGAAAGCAAGAAATAAGGAGGATAACTCATGAGAATCTTAGTGACAGGTGTAAAAGGACAGCTTGGTCATGACGTGATGAACGAGCTGGCAAAGCGCGGACATACAGGAATCGGTGTGGATGTGGAAGAAATGGACATTACCCATGCAAAAAAAGTAAATGAAGTGATCCGGGCATCCGAGGTGGAAGCAGTGATCCACTGTGCAGCGTATACCGCCGTGGATGCTGCGGAAGATCAGGTGGAGCTTTGCCGCAAGATCAATGCGGAGGGAACCGAGAATATTGCAAAGGTTTGTAAAGAACTGGATATTAAGATGATGTACATCAGTACGGATTATGTGTTTGACGGTGAGGGAACCCGTCCGTGGGAGCCGGACGATGAGCGTCATCCGTTGAATGTTTACGGATTGACCAAATATGAGGGTGAACTTGCAGTTGAAAAGTATCTGGATAAATTCTTTACGATCCGGATCGCCTGGGTATTTGGTGTAAACGGAAAGAACTTTATCAAGACAATGTTGAAGCTTTCCGAGACACATGACGAGTTGAATGTGGTTGATGATCAGATCGGTTCTCCGACATATACGTATGATCTGGCTGTATTATTGGTAGATATGATCGAAACCGAAAAATATGGCAGATATCACGCGACGAATGAGGGACTTTGCAGCTGGTATGAATTTGCCTGCGAGATCTTCCGTCAGGCAGGACGGGATGTGAAAGTGAATCCGGTGAGCAGCGACGAATTCCCGACAAAAGCAAAACGTCCGCATAACAGCCGGATGGATAAAAGCAAGCTGACGGAGAATGGATTTACACCGCTTCCGGCATGGCAGGATGCGCTGAAACGGTATTTGGAGATTATATTGTAAATCACCGGAAGTGCCAAAAGGCACATTCCGGGATTGTAAGCAGTCGCCAAGATCTTGGGCAAGCCCGGACTTTGGCTCGTTGCCTATACAAAAAGATAGCAGTCTGGTCGTTTAAATTGTGTGACCGGACTGCTATTTTTATGATGTGTACAACATTGAGAAAGGACTTTGGAACTATTTTATTTTGCTCCTTTTATTTTGATAAAGATATGCTATACTATTTTTAAAGCATTATTTTCTTGAATACATGACGGTATATTTCAAGTCATTGTTTCTATATGCAATCTCAATTCTGGAAGATTGTAGATCTAAATCCAATTCTGGTTTTTCGGAAAATTCATGCTTTTCATCATTTATCAGGCAGGAGTTTCCGAAAAATGGGGATCTCCTGATACAACAGAAAAAGGAATCAATCGGTGATGGATGTGATCGTTCGTGCAAATCCAGAACCATTTCGAGAGGAGGCAGAGGATATGTGTGAAGCATTGATGGAGTTGATGAAAGATAAGTTTGAAGAAAAGTTTGAAGAATTTGGTTTGTAGGATTATGCGATAGATTTTATTGATAAAAGAGAATAAAAAACGTCCTGTTGGAAAGAAAGGTTATGATACCGGAGAATCAAAGTTTGATTACCGGTAATATTACCAGACTTCTGGCAGGACGTTTTTAATGAGATTAGATATTAAATGGTACCAATACGCAGTCATAGATCGTTTTAAATTCAATGCATGCGATCACTGCGAAGACGGCAAGGTCGTATTTTCGTTCGTTCCACAATGTACGAAGCTTCACTGGAAGAAACATACTGAACAATGGGAAGAGCAGCGGCAGATAATATCGTCCCTGCACTCCGGCGATCGTGGTTCTTCCGACTTCCGTAAAATCCAGATACAGAGCGGACCAGATCATTCCGGCGATCGCGAGAAGCAGGAACGTCAGTACGCCTTTTTCCTTTATGTTCATATGGCGATTCGAAAGTCCGGCAGTATCGGTCAGGATCAAAACGATCATCAGGATCATGATCAGGTGCACGCAGGGCGAAGTAGCCAGATGACCTAAAAAAGCAAGGCTGTCCGGTCCGAGTGTAAAACATACAATTGTAGAAGAGAAGTTTTCAAACCATACTCCAAGGTAAGAAATCGGCTGAGACAGGACGAGTGCAAGCTGTGCAGCCCGGTTTGTATCACCGCCGCGTACATCGCCGGTTGCAGGCGGTGCAATAAAGCTTGGCAGGATAAAAGTTCCGATCAAAAGCAGGACGGAACCGATCACTGCAAGACGGCAGAGCGTCCGCTGTTTTTTATTTTTATATTTATCTTTGGGAATCAAAAGTCCCATCAGTACAAGCGGAATGTAGATCGCTTTGGCAAGAGATGCCACTGCGATCGACACAACAAAGAAGACGAAATTCTTTGTCTCGAGCGGTTTCTTCCGATCCAGCAATTCGGCGAGCAGGTATGCAAAACCAAACGTGATTCCTGCGATGATCATGGCATCGTAAGAATAGGTGCTTGCAAGAAAGATCGGCGTAGGCATTAAACCGATCGCTGCCATCAGTCGTTTCCCGATCGGCAGTTTTTTGATAGCAAAGTACATGATCACCGCATAAGCCAGCAAATTGCACCACCGCCCCAGCATATAGACATAGCCAAAGTTTAAATGAAGCAGTTGACCGGCTTTGATCCCCAATGCCTGAGGAATATAATGCAGATTGTAGAAATTGGTAAGGTTTGGTTTATTGGATATTTCGATCGCTTCCGGGCTGCGATAATCTGCAAGTGTATCGAGAGAACCAAACAATTCGACTTTTTCTTCTTTCGATTGAGGCAGATTATAAGGCCAGTTCGTGAGACTGACGGCGGTATATTCATGCAATGTCGGTGTTAATTTTGCGGTACGGGTGATCGGCAGTGTGTATGCACGGTTAAAATGGATTTCTTCATCCCAGCCGACTTTGCTGATCGGAAGTACGGAAACAAAAACGGTACCGATCACAAGTGTAAAGACGAGAAAGCGGCTTTCGATTTTTTTTGCCCAGGCAGATCGCGAAAAAAATAAAAACGCGATCAGAGCATACAACGCCAGGAAAAAGAAGAATCGTTCTTTGGAAAATTGGAACTCATTTTTAATTCCGGCATTGGTAATTTTGAGTCCGTCCAATCCCTCCGGTACGCGAATCGTGATCTCGTCGGCTTCTTTATGCAGGTTGATGGTGGAGGCATGGATCAGATTTGGATTCTGGTCGGTATATTCCACGATTTCTGCTGTGCCGAATACATTATAGCTATGTACGGAAATATGAAAATCCGCCAGTTTATCCGCCGCTTCGCGTTCAAACGAAAAATAAAATTTCCCGACATACTGTTTATCGAATCGGAATGTGACGCTGCTTTTCTCTGCGCCACAGACAATGCTGTCCCCATCCAGTTCACATCCTTTGCGTGAAGCGGAGGTGACAGGAAGCGGCGTGTTGTAGGAATCTCTGAGCGCGGGAATCTGAAATGCAAGTTCACTTAAAAATGCAAGGAACAAAACCGGGATTACGATCAATATGATGCGCAGCAGTGAACGCTTCCGGTCGCCGTGCATGTGGTCGGTCAGTCCGGCTGATTTTTTTGGATTTTTGGATTTTGTTACAGATAAGTTCATAGTTGTGTCTCCAGTCGCTTATTTATGGAACAGTTTTCTTTGAAACCAATCTCCCGCATAGCGGAAAGTGTGGCAAAAAAGATCTGCTTCTATTTTTATATAAGAAGAAAGGTGCCGCATTTGAAACGGTACTTTTTTGCAGGAACGGATCGTTGAGAGTCCCTCCCGGATCCCGTCGGTGTAGTCTTTTCCGAATCCTTTTTTGCAGAAAAACAGGTATTTAACCGCATACCCGGCAAAAAGCGGAAGAAAATTAACGATCAGCTGAATGAACGGCATATTTTTATAATTCAGCCATATGCTGTTTCTGGCGGATAATTTTACTTTAAAGCTGTTATACTTGGAACCGCTTGTCCCGCTTCCGACATGATAGACGAGAGCGTCCGGACAGTACATATTTTTGAAGCCGTAGATCCGTGCGCGATAGCCGATATCGATGTCTTCCAGATAGGCGAAATGGGATTCGTCAAAATATCCGATACGGCGGAATGCGCTTTTTCGATAGATTGCGGCTCCGGCACAGGCGGTAAAGATCTCGTCGGTTTCCGTATAATTGGAAATTGACCGCCCGGTTCCGCGGCAGATGCCCCAGCCGACCAGCGTATAAAGATCTCCGGCGCTGTCGATGAGATCCGGGTGATACATCTGGATCATCTTACTGCTGACCGAAAAAATATCCGGTGATCGTTCAATGGCATGGAGAAGCGCCTCTGTAAAATGTGGATCCACAGTCGTATCATTATTTAAAAGGATGACATATGGAGTCTGCGCGTGCCGTATGCCGGCGTTGACTGCGGCGCTGAATCCATAATTCTGATCCAAATGCAGAACCTCGATCTCGGGAAAATGCTCTTTCATGAAATCCAGACTTCCATCGGAAGAAGCATTGTCTACAACTAATGTATGAAAATCCTGCATTGTCTGCTTTTTAAGAGAATCCAGGCAGGGTTTCAGGAAATGTTTTCCGTTATAATTCGGAATGATAACCGTTACTTTCATTCTGATACCTCGTTTATTTTAATGATTTCTGTTGTATTATAGCAAATTTCCTGTCAGGTTGCCAGAAAGAAAACAGAAAATATTTTACAAAAGTGTTACAAAATGGAAAACAGAATGTGTAAAATTAGTGATTTTCCTTGTCCTTTCCTGTAAAATATAGTATTATATTACAGATAACGTCAGCGTACTAAGCGTTGTATGCTGATGTTGCCGGCGGCGCCGGATCTCATAGCGCCGATGAATGGATAGAAAAGGAAGCTTGATATTTATGATAAAAGAAAATCAAAAACTGCTGAATTGGATGCAGGTATTGCTGGATGCGGCAGTGATTGTTGTTTCTTATATATTTGCGTGGTATATCCGTTTCCGAAGCGGGTTGTTTGCGTTGGACGAGTGGTATCTCAGCCGGCAGTCCTATATGAAACTGCTGTATGTGATCGTTCCGGTTTTTCTGATCTTATATTATGCGTTCCGTCTGTATGTTCCGAAGCGGATCATGGGACGGCGTCTGGAGGCATGGCGCGTGCTGCAGGCGAATGTGATCGGATTGATGGGATTGATCCTGATCTTATATGTGCTCAGAATGGGCGATATTTCCCGTACGATGTTGTTTCTGTTCGGATGCAGCAATGTATTTTTTGAAGTTGTTGAGCGAAATGTGATCCGGTTGATCCTGCGCAGGATCCGGAGACAGGGATATAATCAGAAACATATGATCCTTGTCGGATACAGCAGGGCGGCAGAACAGTATATTGACCGGATCAAAGCGAATCCCGGCTGGGGATATTCGGTGCGTGGGATCTTAGATGACAACAAGCCGATCGGTACGGAATATAAGGGCGTGAAAGTGATCGGGGTGATCGAAGATCTCAATCAGATCCTGCCTGCAAATAAACTGGATGAGATCGCGGTGACATTGGGATTGGGAGAATACGCGAAGCTGGAGCACATCGTTGCAATGTGTGAAAAATCCGGCGTGCATACGAAGTTTATCCCGGATTACAACAACATCATTCCGACAAAACCATATACGGAAGACATTCAGGGGCTTCCGGTCATCAATATCCGCAGAGTTCCGCTGAACAATCTGTTGAACCGGTTTGTGAAACGCAGTGTGGATTTGTTCGGCGCAGTTGTGGCGCTGATTTTGTTTTCACCGGTCATGCTGATCACGGCGATCGTGATCAAGGTGACGTCTCCGGGGCCGCTGATCTTTAAACAGGAACGGATCGGATTGAAGAACAAGCCATTCTATATGTACAAGTTCCGATCCATGGTTGTACAGGAAGATACGGATGAGAAAAAAGAGTGGACAACGAAGAACGATCCTCGGGTTACGCCGGTAGGCAGATTTATCCGTCGGACAAGTATCGATGAACTGCCGCAGTTGTTCAATGTTTTGATGGGAACTATGAGCCTGGTCGGTCCAAGACCGGAGCGTCCGCAGTTCGTAGACAAATTCAAAGAAGAGATCCCGCGTTATATGATCAAACATCAGGTGCGCCCGGGACTCACCGGATGGGCGCAGGTCAACGGATACCGCGGAGATACTTCCATTCGGAAGCGGATCGAGTACGATCTTTATTACATTGAGAACTGGACGATCGGATTCGATTTTAAGATCATTCTTCTGACATTTTTTAAAGGATTTATCAATAAGAATGCATACTAAAGGATCAATGATGAAGACAAAAAAAGTAGATTATCTTTCATATATTATATGCTATGCACTTTGTGTGGTCTTGTCAAAAGCCGGATATTCGTATCCGGCTGGAGTTGTTTTGATGGGGGAAGCTTTGTTTTTGTATGTGCTCAGTGTGAAGCGAAGCGGTGTCCTTACGGATCTGCGGGGACTGTTTTCGGCGTCCTGGATCGGGGGCGAGGGGCTTGCCTGTCTACAGTTGAGCAGACTGCAGCAGGACTGGGAAAATACAACATGGCTTTGCTTCTTTTTTGGATATCTTTTCTTTATGGCAGGATATGATCTGTTGGAGCAAAGATTTGCAGACGGAAATGGTGCAGATGGAAAGGGAAAACAACAACAACTGCCGCATGCAGAAAAAACGGACTGGAAGCGGGATCAGGGAAAAAGCCGGCGCATTTTGATCTGCATCGGAGCGTTGATGTTCGGATCTATTGCCTGTTTTCTTCTGGAAGCGGCAGTAGTCGGTTTCATCCCGCTGTTTTCTCCGGAACCGCATGCGTACTCTTATTTTCATGTATCGGGGGTTCACTATTTTACGATCAGCTGTATTTTGATCCCTGCGCTCTCCGTACTGTATTTTCGATTGGTGGAAAAATGGAATCCGGCGGGACTTATACTTCTTATTTGCGGAAATGTGACGGCGGTCGGAATTCCGATCCTGTGTGTGTCCAGATTTCAGCTTTTGTTTGCGGTTGGATTTGCTGCAGTCGTTTATCTGATGGTCTACCGCCATGTTACATGGAAGATGATCGTGACGGGGATCGTGATCCTGATTCCGGTCTATGTACTTCTGACGGTGGCGAGAAGACATGACGTAACTTATCTAAACAGTATTTTTGAGATGAAGTACAGTGAAATGCCGATTTTTGTGACACAGCCGTATATGTATGTGGTCAACAATTATGAAAATTTTAACTGCATGGTCGCGCAGCTTCCGGAATTTACACATGGTTTGAAAATGCTGTTCCCGGTGTTTGCACTGACCGGATTAAAATTTGTTTTTCCGCAGTTAGTTGCATTTCCGCTTTATACGACAAAACCGGAGTTGACGACACTGACGATCTTTTACGATGCGTATTATGATTTCGGGACGGCAGGAGTCGTGCTCTTTGCGCTGGTACTTGGCGGCGGTGCATTTCTCTTGACGCGCTGGACGAAAAAAAGTGAAAACCCACTCGTATATTTATTCTATGGACAGATTGCGATCTATCTGGGGCTTTCCTTTTTTACAACATGGTTCAGCAATCCGACAACATGGTTCTGGCTGGCGCTCACGATGATGATGTATGCGGGGATTTCATGGCGCAAAAAGACAGATGGAAAAAAGTTGAAAAGAATAAGGCGAGGAAGTAGTAATGAGAAAGAATCAGATTGATGTTATTATCCCGACATACCGTCCGGATGAGCGGGTTGTACTGCTCGTGCGAAGACTGCTGAAACAAAGCCGCAGACCGGATCATATTTATCTGGTCAATACAGTCAGCGAAAGTTTTCCGAAAGAATTGACGGAATTTACGGATGAGGTGATCGTGACCCACATCCGTCCGGAACAGTTTGACCACGGCGGGACACGGCACGAAGCGGCAATGCGCTCAAAGGCAGAGTTCCTATTATATATGACACAGGACGCGGTTCCGGTGGGGGAAGATCTGATCGAGACGTTATACCGCTGCTTCGAGGATGAAAAAGTAGGCGCGGCATATGCTCGGCAGCTGCCGGCGCCGGACTGCCATTTGATCGAACGATATACGAGGTCGTTTAACTATCCGCCTGAAAGCTGTGTGAAATCGGCGGAAGATCTGCCCAAAATGGGGATCAAGACGTATTTTTGTTCCGATGTATGTGCGATGTACCGGCGTCCGATTTACGAGTCTCTCGGCGGATTTGAGGAGAAAATGATCTTCAATGAAGATATGGTGATGGCGGCGAAGATCATACAAAGCGGTTATAAAGTCGCATATGCCGCAGAGGCAAAGGTGATACACTCGCACAATTACAGCTGTATGCAGCAATTTAAGAGAAATTTTGATCTGGCGGTTTCCCAGACGGATTTTCCGCAGATCTTTGAAGAAGTAAAGTCGGAAAATGAGGGAATCCGTCTCGTAAAAGAAACGGCAAGATATCTGATCCGGATCAGAAAACCGTGGCTGATCTTTTCACTTGTCACAAAGAGCGGGTTCAAATTTCTTGGATACCGGCTGGGAAAAAAGTATAAGAAACTGCCTGGCCAGGTTATACGGAGATGTACGATGAACCGCCGTTATTGGGAGAATAACAGTTGATGTTTTCGGAAAAATCATGTATGATGAAGTGTAAAAGTTTTTACGGACGAAAGAAAGGATAAGTCATGGCGAAGAGAGAACCAGCAAGTCCAGAGAATAGAAGAGCGCCGGAGCATGCAAAAAGACGGAAAAAAAGTCAGCAGGATGCCGGACGGCGTCAGGAGGACGGAAAAAGAAGAGTCAGGGAAGACCAATCGTCAAAACGAGCGCAGAACCGCGCGCGGATGGAGGAGGAAGCCCGGCTGGAGAGAATGAGAGCACAGAACCGGAAAGGGAAAGGCGGGGAAGCTGTCCGCGGCGGGAGCAAGAAGCGGCGGAAGCGAAAACGAAAGAATTCGATCGGAAAGAAGATATTGCTCGGCGTATTGATCGTGCTGCTTCTCCTTGTGTTGGCGGCGATCGGCGTACTTGCCAGCAAGATGAGCAAATTGAAGACGGAAGAATTGAATCCGGATAAACTGAGTATTTCCGATGAACTGACTTATGATGAGACCGGTTATCTGAACGTTGCATTGTTTGGTCTGGATACCCGTGAAAAAGACGAGGAGATGGGAACGCGGAGCGATACGATCATGATCGCAAGCCTGAACCGGGAGACAAAAGAGATCCGGATGGCTTCGATTTACAGAGATACATTGCTCCAGCAGGATGACGGTACTTATAATAAAGCGAATGTAGCCTATTCTTTTGGAGAAGAAGAGGAAGCGGTCGCGATGCTGAACCGTAATTTTGACTTGAACATCCAGCATTATGTGACGGTAGACTTTTCCGCATTGGTCGACGTGATCGATGCATTGGGAGGGGTACCGATCGATGTCAAGGAAGAGGAGATTCCGTATATCAACGGATATGCGTGTGAGATCATTGAGAATACAGGCGTGGATACCTGGGCGGTGACGGAACCGGGACTCCAGAATCTGACCGGAGTGCAGGCGACGGCGTATGCCCGGATCCGTGCGATCGGAGACGACTATCAGCGTGCGGCAAGACAGCGCGAAGTGCTGACACAGATCGCAGTGAAAGCACAGCAGGCAAGTCTTTCTACGTTGAATAAGATCATTGACCGGGTATTCCCGAAAGTCAAGACGAATTTTAAACTGACAGAGATCCTCGCGTATGCAAAGGATGTAAAGAAATACAAACTGGCAGAATCCACCGGATTCCCGACGGAAGACGGAAGAGATACGATGGATTACGGGGATGCGGGGAATGTCGTAGTTCCGGTCACGCTTTTGAGCAATGCGACCGCGTTACATGAATATCTGTTTGGCGACGAAGAAGAGTATGTTCCGTCATCCAAGGTGAAAGAAATCAGCGATGAGATCGCTTATTTGAGCGGATACAGTTATCTCTCGGGGGATGATGGATCCGGATATAACGATTATTCCGGAAATACCGACAGCTCGGGATACAGCGACTACTCGGGAGGCGGCACCGATACATGGAGCGGAGACGCTTCGGGAACGGGAACCTGGGATGGAAGCACTTCGGGAGGCGGAACCGATACATGGAGCGGAGACACTTCGGGACCGGGAACCTGGGATGGAAGCACTTCGGGAGGCGGAACCGATACATGGAGCGGGGACACTTCGGGAGACGGAACATGGACGGGAGATACCTCCGGAACCGGCGATGGAACCGGGGTATATTACTAGGCGGCTGAAACAAAAAGAGAAGAGGTTGTGCAAATGAACAAGAAATTAAGAAAATGGATCATGGCAGCGGCGGTCACATGTTTTGCAATGATCTCACCGATGATCGTGAGTCATGCGGCAGACGGTATCCTGCACTTTTCGGATCCGACAGGAAAAGTAGGAGAGAATATTACGGTAACCGGAAAGATCGAGGCGAATGGCAGCCCGATCGGGGATGGTCAGGCGACGGTCACTTACGATCCTGCAAAATTGGAGTTTGTCAGCGGGACGAATGCAGAGGGCGGAGACGGAACGGTCACTCTTTTTGCGGCGGGAACCGGAACAGAGACGGAACTTCAATATGAAATGGTATTCAAAGCGCTTGCGGAGGGAAGTACAACACTCGACGTATCGGCGGCGACTGCATATATGTTTGACAACAGTACATTGAACCTGCAGCTTGGAAGCTCGACCGTTACGATCGAACCGGGCGATGGAACAGCAGCCTCCGGAACGGAAAGCAGTGGGGAGACAGACAAGGAACTGGGAGAGGCAAATATCGAAGTTGCCGGTACGATGTATGCGGTTTATGAGAATTTTACAGATGCGCTGATCCCGGATGGATTTACCCGATCGACGATTACTTATAATGGAGAGGAACACAGCGCTGTTGTACAGGACAATTCCGGAAAATCCTTTGTTTTCCTTGTGACAGGTGAAAACGATCCGATCATGGCATTGTATGATGAGAAGAACAGTAAGTTTGTTGCAGCGGAGCAGGTGATCATGGGAGATGAGTTTTATCTGCTGATCCTCGGAGAGGGAGACGGAAGTTCTCTCCCGGAACAGTTTGCGGAGACGACTCTGGAATTAAACGGAACGATCTTCCCGGCATGGCAGAATATGGAAGCAACGGATTATTACCTCGTGAATGCACTGAGCAGCAACGGCAACGAGGGCTTCTATGAATATGATTCCATGGAGGGGACTTACCAACGCTATGTTGTTTCCGAGAAAAAAACAGAGGAAAAGAAAGCGGGAAGTGGGCTGATCGCTAAAGCCCAGGATTTTGTGGAAAAGTATTTTATGATCGTGGCAGCCGCGACAGCGGCCGTGATCCTGCTTCTTCTGATCGTTATCATCATACTTTCTGTGAAGCTGGGACACAGCAATGCGGAACTGGATGCAATGTATGATGATTTTGATGAGGAAGATGATCTGCCGAAAGTAAAGAAAAATTCCAGAAAACAGTTTGTCAGACAAGACGATGACGAGGATGACGATTATCTGGAAGATGATTTTGAAGATGATGATTACGATGACGATGCGTATGATGATGACGATGCATATGATGATGACGATGCATATGACGATGAAACGTATGATGAAGATGATGAACTGTATGATGACGACGACTTTACGGACGATGACTATGACGACTACGAAGATGATGACTATGATGACGATGGTTACGACGAAGAGTATGAAGACGATGACTATGATGACTACGAGGATTACGATGATTACGACGTAGAAGAAGACCGTGGAAATTCAAAAAAGAACAAGGATTACGGAATTGATTTCATAGACATCTGACAGAAGCTGTGAGGAGGGCAGCACTGCGGAGGCGGTGCTGCCCTTTTTGAATTTATGGAGGCATGAAACAGAGCGGTGCATCGCATACGGAACTGTTTTACATGACAGAAAGAAAAGGGAGGAACAGATTATGTGTGGAATTGTAGGTTATATCGGAAAGCAGCAGGCAGCGCCAATCTTGCTGGATGGTCTGGAAAAACTGGAATACCGGGGATATGATTCGGCAGGGATCGCAGTATATGACGGGGAACAGATCGGTATGAAAAAAGCAAAGGGCAGACTGAAAGTGTTGAGTGAGTTGACGCATGGGGGAGAAACGCTTCCGGGAACGATCGGGATCGGGCATACACGCTGGGCAACACACGGAGAACCGTCCGATGTGAACGCGCATCCGCATTTTAATAAAGAGCAGAGTATCGTTGTGGTACATAACGGGATCATTGAGAATTATTTGAAACTGAAAAAGAAGCTGCAGGCAAAGGGGTATGAATTTGTATCCGATACAGATACCGAAGTGATCGCCCATTTGCTGGACTACTATTATAAAGGAAATCCGCTTCAGGCGATCACAAAGATCATGCACCGGATGGAGGGATCCTATGCCCTTGGTATTCTGTTTCAGGATCATCCGGATCAGCTTTATGCCGTGCGAAAGGACAGTCCCCTGATCATCGGTCATACAGAGGGGGGATGTATTATCGCATCCGATGTACCGGCAGTCCTGAAATACACAAGAGATGTTTATTTCATTGAAAATGAAGAGATCGTCTGCATGACAGCAGATACCATGGAATTTTATAATGTGGATGAGGAGCCGATCGAGAAAAGCCCGACCCATATTGACTGGGATGTAGATGCGGCGGAAAAGGGCGGGTATGAACATTTCATGCTGAAAGAAATGTATGAGCAGCCGAAAGCGATCGCGGATACATTTTCACCGAGGATCCGTGGTCAGGAGATCGTGATCGAGGAATTAGATATGTCGGAGGAGGAAATCCGGGCGGTGAAGAAAATCATGATCGTTGCCTGCGGCTCCGCTTATCACGCGGGAGTTACTGCGAAATATGTGATCGAGGGAATGGCAAGGATCCCGGTAGAGGTGGATCTTGCGTCGGAATTCCGTTACCGGGATCCACTGATCGACCGGGACACGCTTTTGATCGTGATCAGTCAGTCCGGGGAGACTGCAGATACGCTTGCAGCGCTTCGGGAGGCAAAAGAAAAAGGTTCAAAAGTGCTTGGTATCGTGAATGTGGTCGGAAGTTCGATCGCCCGGGAGGCAGATACCGTGATGTATACATGGGCAGGACCGGAGATCGCCGTCGCAACGACAAAAGCATATTCCAGCCAGCTGATCGCATTGTATCTTCTTGCGATGAAATTTGCGGAGGTGCGCAGTGTGATCGGAAAGGAAGAACTGCATGGTTATATCGAAGATCTGAAGAAACTGCCGGATCAGGTAGAGATGCTTTTGAATAATAAAAACCGGATTCAGAAATTTGCGAACCGTTATCTTGCGGCGAAAGACGTGTTTTTTATCGGCAGAGGGATCGATTATGCGATCTCTCTGGAGGGTTCATTGAAACTGAAAGAAATTTCTTATATCCATTCGGAAGCCTATGCGGCCGGAGAACTGAAACATGGAACGATCTCCCTGATCGAGGAGGGGACGCTTGTGGCGGCAGTGCTGACACAGGAAGACCTGTACAAGAAAATGATCAGCAATATGGTGGAGGTGCGTACCCGCGGGGCATTTGTGCTGGCAGTGACGAATGAGGGAAACCGCGAGGTGGAACGGGCGGCGGATTATGTGATCTATATACCGCAGACAAACCGCTATTTTACAAACTCTCTTGCGATCATTCCGCTGCAGCTGTTCGGATATTATATTTCTGTGGGACGTGGATGCGATGTGGACAAACCGCGGAATCTCGCGAAATCAGTGACAGTGGAATAAGACGAACGGCAAGAAGAACTGCTTTTGCCGGTGATTCATGCAGAACAAAATCTGTTAAAACATTGAACACAATTTTATCACAAAGACAGGTTATGATAACATCATAAAATGAAGCACAAGAGAAAGAGGGATGCCTTATGGAAAATCAATACAGTTATTATAACCCGGACGATCATCAGCAGAATGGTCAGAATGAATATCAGAATCAAGGCGGTAATCAGGGATGGTCTCACGGTCATGAGCCGCGGGAGCCAAAAGAAAAAAAGAAAATGCCAAGAGCGGTAGCGGTTGTAGGATTGGCATTGCTGTTCGGAGTCGTATCGAGTGCCGTATTTCTGACGTCGAATCTGGTCGGAAGCAAAGTGCTGGGGCTTGAAAAAAATACAGAGAGTAAGGAAACGGCATCGAAAGTCAGCGGAACGACATTGACAAAGTCGTCCAGCGTTGTGACATCCGACGTTTCCGGCGTTGTGGAAAATGTGATGCCGTCGGTTGTATCCATTACCAATCTGAGCGTACAGGAAGTGCAGAATTTCTTCGGCGGCGTTTCCCAGCAGGAGAGTGAGAGCGCGGGATCCGGAATCATCATTTCCCAGACAGATGAGGAACTTCTGATCGTGACAAACTATCATGTGATCGCGGGAAGCGAGACACTGACTGTGACATTCGATGATGAGACGAGTCTGGAAGCCAACATCAAGGGAACCGATTCCGAGCATGATCTCGCGGTGATCGCAGTACCGCTTGATACGATCTCTTCGGATACGATGGAAGCGATCGCAGTGGCGACATTGGGAGATTCTACAAAATTACAGATTGGGGAACCGGCAATCGTGATCGGAAATGCACTCGGATACGGTCAGTCCGTCACAACCGGTGTGATCAGCGCCCTAAATCGACAGAACAGCGGGACAGATGCACAGACCGGAGAAGAAGTGACAAGCGATATCAAGCTGATCCAGACAGATGCGGCGATCAACCCGGGCAACAGCGGCGGCGCGCTGGTCAATGCAAACGGAGAAGTTGTCGGCATCAATTCCTCCAAGATCGCAGGCACGACGGTGGAAGGAATGGGTTATGCGATCCCGATCAGTGATGTGATGGATATTCTGGATAATCTGATGAGCCAGAAGACGAAAGCGAAAGTGCCGGAAGAGAAAAAAGGATACCTTGGGATCACCGGATTTGACGTGACTGCTCAGAATGCAGAGCAGTTCGGCATGCCGACCGGCGTCTATATCGATGAAGTGACAAGAGGCGGCGGGGCAGATGACGCGGGACTGACCAAGGGAAATGTGATCACTGCCATCAACGGCACAAGAGTAGAGTCTATGGATGCTTTAAAGAGTGAACTGGAATATTATGCGGCAGGCGAGACCGTTTCCGTGACGGTCAGCATCCCGGAGAATAACGGGGAATACAGCGAGAAGACCGTGGATGTGACGCTTGGAAAAGCAGCAAAATAAATATAAATCAGAACGTGTGAAAATGGGAAAGAGATCCGTCAGAGGTTTCTTTCCCGTTTTTCATGCACATTTTTCATAAAAAAACCGAACTATACATATTTCCGGAATTGTGCTATACTGATTCCGATTAAATACATAGGAGGGTTTTAACATGAAATATGATTATCTGATCGTAGGAGCAGGTTTATATGGCGCGGTGATGGCACACGAACTGACGAAGAAAGGGAAACGTTGTCTTGTGATCGACAAACGCAGCCATATTGCCGGAAATATCTACTGTGAAGATATAGAGGGGATCCATGTGCACAAATACGGCGCACATATTTTCCATACATCCAATAAAAAAATATGGGAGTACATGAACCAGTTCGCGGAGTTTAACAATTATATCAACTCTCCGGTCGCGGTTTATAAAGACGAGCTGTACAATCTCCCGTTTAATATGAATACATTCAGTAAGATGTGGGGAATCAAAACACCTGCGGAGGCGAAAGCGATGATCGAAAAACAGGTGAAAGAGACCGGCATCACAGAACCGAAGAACTTAGAAGAACAGGGGCTTTCTCTTGTGGGAAAAGATGTGTTTGAAAAACTGGTAAAAGGATATACTGAAAAACAGTGGGGAAGATCCTGCAGCGAACTGCCGGCATTTATCATCCGCCGTCTTCCGGTGCGTTTTACCTACGACAATAATTATTTCAATGACCGTTATCAGGGAATCCCGATCGGCGGTTATACAAAGATCGTGGAAAAAATGCTAGAGGGAGCGGACGTACAGACGGATACGGATTATTTTGAATTCCGAAAATCAAATCCGGATATTGCGGATACGACGATCTTTACCGGTATGATCGATGAATATTTTGATTATCAGCTGGGGGCTCTGGAATATCGTTCCGTTCGGTTTGAAACAGAAGTGCTGGATACTGACAACTATCAGGGCAATGCGGTCGTAAATTACACGGAGAGAGAAGTGCCGTATACCCGGATCATCGAACATAAGCATTTTGAATTCGGCACACAGGAGAAGACCGTGATATCGAGAGAGTATTCTTCCGAGTGGAAAGTGGGAATGGAACCGTATTATCCGGTCAATGATGAAAAGAACGGTAAATTGTTTGCCGCCTATAAAGAACTTGCGGAGAAAGAGGAACATGTGATCTTCGGCGGTCGTCTCGGAAATTATCAGTATTATGATATGGATAAGGTGGTTGAGGCAGCGCTTCTGAAACTCGAAGAGATGGGCGTGTGAAAGCGGTGTGCAAGTGTTTCGAAATTGGGACAGACGGGATATTGTGACGGAAATGTTTCGGAATTGTTGCGAAAAAACACGAAAAATGATATGATAACCGAATGTGAGTAACTGGTTCTGAGAACAGACAGGAAAAGTTTGGAAGGAAGAAACAATGGCAGAAAAACGAAAGAATGTACGAAATACAAGACCGGCAGGAAGCGGGGAACGTACGAGAAAGACGGGGAACGGCGGAAGTCCGAAGAGCAGGAGCAGTGCAAAGCAGAGCGGCGCAAGACAAGGCGGAGCAAAGAGCGCCGGAAGTACGAAGCAGCCGACAAGAAGCGCGCAGGATAAAAGGGCGCAGGCACAGCGGAAGCGGAGAATGGAAGAGCAGAGACAGCGGGTGGCATATGAGAATCCGGCAAAATCTGTGATCGGAAGCGGAAAAAAGAACGGCTATCCCGGGAATAAAAAGGGACATGGAAAGCGGGATAATCAGATCAGCTGGATGATCGGCGTTGTGCTCGGCGTGATCCAGGCAGTGGCATCGGTTGTGTTTATGATCGCGTTGTTTGTGCTGGATATGCTGCCGGTCAAATATCTGGCGATTATAGCGGGACTTTTGCTGATCGCATTGCTGATCGTATTTACGAGTCAGCTTTTGTCCAAAAAGAAAGGGATTGCCGGAAAGATTTTCAGTGTACTGATGTCGGTGATCCTGGCAGTTGGATCTTTCTATATTTTCAAGGCAAACGGAACGGTCAGCGAGATTTCCGGAAGCGGTACGAAAGTGGATAAGGTTGTGGTAGCCGTATTGGCAGACGATCCGGCAGAGTCGATCCAGGACGCAAAAGATTACAGCTTTGGCGTGCAGTATGCGCTGAAAGGTGAGGAGATTCAGGAGACGGTCGGCGCGATCAATGAGGAACTGGGAAGTGCGATCGCGGAGACGGAGTACCGCAGTGTGCAGGAACAGGCAACAGCGCTGCACAACGGAGACGTGCAGGCGATCATTTACAATGAAGCTTATAACGGGATCTTAAGTGAAGAGTTCGGTGATTTCGGCAATAGCATCAAAGTGATCTATTCTCATTCCATTGAGACAAAAGTGGAGAATAATGCTGCCGAGCAGGTAGAAGTAAAAGACGATACGTTTACCGTATATATCAGCGGTATCGACGTATACGGCGCGATCGAGACAAACAGCCGGAGTGATGTAAATATTATGGCAGTCGTCAATCCGACGTCCCATCAGATATTGCTCGTCACGACGCCGCGCGACTACTATGTGGAGATTCCGGGAATCTCCGGAGGAGAACTGGACAAGCTGACTCATGCGGGCATCTATGGCGTAGATGCATCGATGGCGACATTGGGACAGCTTTATGATACGACGATCGATTTTTATGCCCGTGTAAACTTCACATCCCTTGTGGAGATGGTGGATGCGCTGGGCGGTGTGGATGTGTATTCCGAGCAGGCGTTCACAACGAGTGAAGATACCGGACTGGTCATGAACGTCGTGCAGGGAGAGAACCATTTCAACGGGCAGCAGGCGCTTGCGTTCTCAAGAGAACGTATGAATGTGGACGGCGGTGACTTCCAGAGAGGAAAGAACCAGCAGGCAGTGATCACTGCGATGATCAAAAAGGCAGTTTCCCCTGCGATCCTTGTGGGAGCAAACGGTATTCTGAACAGTGTGAGCGGCAATGTGGACACAAACATGTCTCAGGATCAGATCCAGACATTGATCAAGACACAGTTGAGCGACGGAGGCGCATGGAATATCAAATCCGTTGCGGCAGAGGGAACCGGAGACCAGCAGTATTGCTTCTCTTCACCGGGATCACTTCTGTATGTAACGCAGCCGGATCCGAATTCGGTTGCATCCATTAAGGCAATGATCGATTCCGTAGAGAACGGAGAAGTATTTACGGATTCGGAAGTTGTACAGTAATGATACATGGAGAAACAAATGGAAAAGAAAACAGCAGAAAAAGAAGAAAAAAAGCAAATAAAGCAGAGTTTAAAAGAAAGGATTGAGTCATTTCCGCAGCATAAGGTCTTATTGATCGTATTGGATATCATTTTTATCAATCTAAGTTCTTTTTTGGCACTGTGGCTTCGCTTTAATATGAAGATCAGCGATATTGAATTGTGGTATGTAGATTCTATTGTTTCGGCGGCGCTTGTCAACACCGTCGGAACTGTCCTGATCTTTGCAGTCCTGAAATTGTATTCCAGTCTCTGGCGGTTTGCCAGTATCAAAGAACTGGTATATGTGATCGAGGGATGTATCGCATCGATCCTTTTGAATATCTTTTTCTACTTTTTTACTTATAAGCCGATTTTCAGAAGTTACTTTTTGCTTTACGGAGCATCGTTGTTTCTTCTGACCTGTGTGAGCCGGTTTTCATACCGGCTTGTACGGCTTTTATACCGAAGCAATATTCACGGGCGTCATGTCCGGAATACGATGATCATCGGTGAAGGAGAGGCCTGTAATGTGGTCATGAAAGAACTGGAACTGAGCACGGAACTGGATGCGAGGATCTGCTGTGTCATCGACGATGATGTGAAAAAGCAGGGGACTTATATCCACGGTGTGAAAGTCGTAGGCGGAAGAGACAAGATTCTGGAATATGCAGAACGGTATGCGATCAACGAGATCATCGTGGCGATTCCGAGCGCCAGCAAGGTGGAGCAGAGAAAGATCCTTGCGATCTGCCAGCAGGTGCAGGGCTGTGAACTGAAAATCCTCCCGGGTGTGTATCAGTTGGTCAACGGCGAGGTCAGTGTCTCCAAGCTTCGGAATGTGGAGATCGAAGATCTGCTCGGAAGAGATCCAATCCAGATCACGACGGAAAAGATCGGGCGTTATGTATCGGATAAAGTCGTGCTTGTGACCGGAGGCGGCGGAAGTATCGGAAGCGAGCTTTGCCGTCAGATCGCTGCAAACGGCGTGCGCCAGCTGATCATTTTCGATATTTATGAGAATAATGCTTATGATATCCAGCAGGAACTGAAACGGACATATCCGAATCTGGATCTGGTCGTTCTGATCGGTTCGGTGCGCAACGGGCGGAAAGTCAACAGTGTGTTTGAGAAATATCGTCCGGACATCGTGTACCATGCGGCGGCGCATAAGCACGTTCCGCTGATGGAAGACAGTCCGAATGAGGCGATCAAAAATAATGTGTTCGGGACTTATAAAGTTGCTTTGGCAGCAGATCGTTATAAGACGAGCAAATTCGTGTTGATCTCTACTGACAAAGCGGTCAATCCGACGAATATCATGGGGGCGTCCAAGCGGATGTGCGAGATGATCATCCAGGTATTTAACAACCGCTCCAAAACCGAATATGTGGCGGTACGTTTTGGAAACGTACTGGGAAGTAACGGAAGCGTGATCCCGTTGTTCCGCAAACAGATCGAGGAGGGCGGTCCGGTCACTGTCACCCATCCGGATATTATCCGGTATTTTATGACGATACCGGAAGCGGTTTCCCTTGTTTTACAGGCGGGAGCAAGCGCAAAGGGCGGAGAGATCTTCGTGCTGGATATGGGAAAACCGGTCAAGATCGCCGACCTTGCGCGCAATATGATCCGATTGTCGGGGCTGAAAGAGGGCGTGGACATCGAGATCAAATATACCGGACTGCGACCGGGAGAGAAGCTTTATGAGGAACTTCTGATGGAAGAAGAGGGACTGAAAGGAACAGAGAACGAGCTGATCCATATCGGACGTCCATTGGAATTTCAAGAAGAAGAATTTTTAAAGGATCTGGAAGAACTGTATCAGGAGGCGTATGCCGAGACCGATCAGATGAAACGGATCGTCAAGAAGATCGTGCCGACTTATCATCTGCGCGAGGCAGATATCATCCGGGATCAGAAGATCCAGTCCGGATGGAAAAAAGATTTTCAGGATACAAGGACGAATCTTCCGACCGCTTTTTTGAACAGAGGAGTTGCAGATATGGATGTGGCTCATTACGAAGAACAGATGGGAAAAGAGGAGAATTGATCAATGAACGTGCAGTTTTCACCGCCGGATATTACGGAAGAGGAGATACAAAGTGTCGCGGAAGTGTTACGTAGCGGATGGATCACGACCGGTCCGAAAACAAAGGAATTTGAACGGCGGATCGCAGAGTATTGCAGAACTAGTAAGGCAGTCTGTTTGAATTCGGCGACCGCCTGTCTGGAGATGACGCTCCGTGTGATGGGGATCGGCGAGGGAGACGAGGTGATCACGACCGCATACACTTATACGGCTACATGCAGCTGTATCTGTCATACCGGCGCAACGCCGGTACTTGTCGATACGCTTCCGGGATCGTTCGAGATGGATCCGGAACAGGCGGCGGCGGCAGTGACGGAACGGACAAAAGCGATCATCTGCGTGGATCTTGCGGGGCTCCCGTACAGCTTTTATGACCGGATCTTTCAGATCACGGAAGAAAAGAAAGCGTTGTTTCGTCCTGCCAATGAACGGCAGCGGGCGCTTGGCAGAGTGGTTGTAATGGCAGACGCGGCGCATGCGTTCGGCGCATCTGCAAATGGAATGATGTGCGGACAGATTGCGGATTTCACCTGTTTTTCGTTCCATGCGGTGAAGAATCTGACGACTGCGGAGGGCGGAGCCGTTACCTGGGCAGACCGGGTGGAAAAGTCGGGGATCGACGGGGAAGAACTGTACCGTGAATATATGCTGCTTTCCCTGCATGGACAATCCAAAGACGCACTGGCAAAGACAAAAGCCGGAGCATGGGAATATGATATTGCAGCGCCGCTTTATAAATGTAATATGACAGACATTATGGCGGCGATCGGACTTGTGCAGTTGAAGCGTTATCCGGAACTTTTAAAACGCAGACGTGAGATCATTGAAGCGTACGACCGGGCATTTCAAGATTTACCGGTGATGCTCTTAGATCATTATACCGAGCACAGCACATCCAGCGGACATTTATATCTCGTGCGCCTGAACGGAAAAAGCCGGGAAGAATGTAATGAGGTCATTGAAAAACTGGCTGCAAAAGGAATCGCCTCGAATGTGCATTATAAACCGCTTCCGATGCTGACAGCGTATAAAAATCTCGGGTTTCGGATCGAAGACTACCCGAACGCCTATCGTCAGTTTGAGAATGAGATCACACTTCCGCTTCACACAAAACTGACGGATGAAGAAATTGTATATGTAACGGAGGCATTTCGGAATGTATTTTAAGAAATGGAATGAGCTTCCCGAAACGATGCGGCGTGATGCGGTGAGACCGTATTACGAGGCATTGGAAAAACGAAAAGCCGGGATCATAGTCAAACGGTGGATCGATCTGATCCTTGCGCTGGGGTTAAGTCTGGTACTTTCTCCGGTGATGCTGATTCTCGCACTTTGTATCAAATTAGACAGCAGAGGTCCCGTTTTCTTTCGGCAGGAACGGGTTACGCGATATGGGAAACTATATCGCATTTTCAAATTTCGGACGATGGTGAACGATGCGGACAAAAAAGGACCGGCGATCACGAAATCCGGAGATGCGCGGATCACACGGATGGGACGGCTTCTCAGAAAATGCAGACTGGACGAATTGCCGCAGCTTTTTAATGTGATCGCCGGAGACATGAGTTTTGTCGGGACAAGACCGGAAGTGAAAAAATATGTAGATGAATATACGGAAGAAATGTATGCGACGCTTCTTCTCCCGGCAGGAATTACTTCGAGGACGAGTATTGCGTACAAAGATGAAGATGAAGTCATGGAATCTTATCTTACGAAGACCGGAAAAAGTGTGGACGAAGTTTATGTCGAATATGTCCTGCCGGAAAAGATGCGCTGGAATCTGTGTTATCTGAAAGAATTCAGTGTGTTCGGAGATTTTAAGCTCATGATCGATACCGTGCTTGCCGTATTAAAATGATGTTGGGAGAAAAAAGATGAAGAAAATCGCAGTAATCACAATGGGAGTTCGTCTGAACCAGGAAAAAGGATACACAAGATTCCGCTATATTTGTGAATTTCTTGCAGACGCAGGGTATGAAGTCGATCTGATCACGACGACATTCCAGCATTGGGAGAAAGAACAGAGAGATCTGGAAAAGATCAAAGCGGATGACTATAAATTTGGTTTGAAATTTATTTATGAGCCGGGTTATAAGAAGAATATTGACCTGCAAAGAATACGCAGTCATCGGATCGCAGCGAAAAACCTGACGGCGCTTCTGGAAAAAGAGGGAGACTATGATCTGCTTTATGCGGAGATCCCTCCGAATGATGTGGCGCTTGCCGCCGCACGCTATGCGGAAAAGAAAGGGATTCCGTTTGTCGTGGATGTGAACGACCTCTGGCCGGAGGCCATGCGGATGGTGCTGGATATCCCGGTCGTCAGTTCCGTGCTGTTCTATCCGCTTCAGCGGGACGCGGAGAAAGTGTATGGTCTGACATCCGGTGTGATCGGAACGTCGGATGAATACCGCGATCGCCCATTCTTGCATCAGAAACGGGAGATTCCGAGGGAGACCGTCTATGTGGGCAATGATCTTGCAGATTTTGATAACGGTGCGGAAGAATATATGGCGCAGGTCAACAAAGCGGAAGACGAGTTCTGGGTGACCTATGCCGGGACGATCGGGACAAGCTACGACATCCGTACGATGGTGCTTGCTGCGGGAGAATTGGAAAAACGCGGAAGATCCGATATCCGTTTCAAGATCCTTGGCGGAGGACCTCTGAAAGCAGAACTGGAAGAGCTGGCAAATATGAAACAGATCTATTCCGTGGAGTTTGTTGGTTATGCGCCGTATGGAAAGATGGCGGCTTATCTGAAAAAGTCAGACATCCTTGTCAATTCATTTGTGAAAAAAGCGCCGCAGAGTATCGTGACGAAGATCGGCGATTATCTGGCTGCCGGAAAAGCGATGATCAATACTTGCATGAGTCCGGAATTCCGCGGAAAAGTGGAGAAAGACGGATTTGGCGTCAATATCATTCCGGAAGACGTGATCGTGCTTGCGGATATGATCGAAGATATGTATGAGAATAAAGAGAAACGGCTTGAGATGGGAGTAAAAGCCCGTCAGATCGCGGAGAATGAGTTTGACCGGAAGAAATCTTACCGGAAGATCGAGCGGATGATCGCCGGACTCTTGGAGAAATAAAAGGAGAAATCAGCAATATGACCAGAAAACCTTATTTTAGCATCGTGATGCCTGCTTACGGCGTGGAAGCCTATATCGAACAGGCGATCCGCAGCATTCAGGCGCAGACGGAAAGTGACTGGGAGATCATTGTTGTGGACGACTGTGCGAAAGACCGAAGCGGTGAGATCGCAGACCGGGAAGCCCAAAAAGACGAGCGGATCCGGGTGCTCCATCTGGAAGAAAATGTAGGGCTGAGTAAGGCACGCAATGCAGGAATGAAAGAAGCCTGCGGATCTTACATCTGGTTTATGGATCCGGATGACACCGTGGATAAGGATGTTCTGGAACAGGTGAGGAGGTCTCTGGAAAAAAATCCGGCCGAAGTCGTGATGTTTGGACTGGTAGAAGAGTATTACAACGGAAAAGGCGCGCTTTCTTATACCCATGAGATCTGCCCGGAAGAGAAATTTTGCATGGGCAAAGAAGAGCTGAGAAAAGAAGTACTTTCATTAGAACAGCAGACGTTGTACGGATATACGTGGAATAAGATTTACAGTCTGGATTATATGCGGAAATTAAATTTAAAGTTTGAGACGGTCACATTGATCGAAGATATTGTGTTTAACGTTCAATATTTCATGGATATTGAGCGGCTGAATATTCTCGGGATCGCTCCGTACCATTATGCCAAACGGTTGGAGGAAAATCTGACGAATAAATTCGTGCCGGATTATTTTGCGTTGCACAAACGTCGGATCGAAATGATCTACGATCAGCATGTGTACTGGAATCTTTGTACAAAAGAAGTCAAACAGGTGCTGGGCGGTCTGTATGGACGGTATATCTTGTCCGCACTGGAGAGAAACTGCGACAAAAGGTCGGGGATGGATCATCAGCAGCGATATATGTTCTGCCGCGCATTGTTCTGTCAGGGATTGTTTGAAGATCTGATCCCGGTGGCCAAGGCTGATGAGAGCAGGACGCTTAAGATCGCGCTTCGTCTGTTAAAGTGGAAACGGACGATGCTCTGTCTCTTGATGGGACGGGGGATTTATATTGTCCGGCACGGATTTCCGATTTTATATTCCAAGGTGAAATCCGGCAGATGATCAGGGGAAAATCCGACAGATGATCAGGGGGAGATCAAAGAAAAGGATAAGAGTTATGACAGAACCAAAAATGAAGAAACTGAATTTTTACTTTAAACTATATGACCTACTTTATGTGCTGCTTGCATTCAATGCGTTTGTCAATGAATCGGCGGTGATGGAAATCGCCACGTTGATCCTGGTCCTGTTCGGGGCTGTGACGGCTGTCTGCATGGCGGCACAGTTTCATGTATATCGGAAAATGCCGAATATCTGGATCATCGCGGCTTTTCTGGTCAGTTATCTGATCAGCTCGGGACTGACCCGGCAGTATGGCGTGACAGACAATCTGAAAGAAATGCTCTGGCTTGGCATTTCAATGATCGTGATCTATGGCTCCTCCTACATGTATGAACCGGACGAGATGAAACAGGAATTTCGCATATTGGCGTGGGTGTGGGTGGCATATTGTACGATCGCAAATCTGGTCAGCCTGTCCATGGTCGTATGGGGAAGAGGGTATAAGATCGGATCCGGAGCGACAGCAAAAGTGGTCGGTTTGAAATGGGGAAGACTCTGGGGGATCTACGACGATCCGAACCACGGCGGCACGATCGCGGTCGCTGCGATTCTGCTGACAATTTACCTGATCGTGACTGCAAAAAAAAGATGGCAGAAAGGGATCTGTCTGTTTACGATCGTGATCCAGTTTGTCTATCTTGTATTGTCGGATTCCCGGACCGGGATCGTATCGCTGACGGCAGGTATCTTTTTCTGGGGGCTTTTCCGTCAGTTTCAGAAACAACGAGAGAAAGACTGGGTATTTCGGATCCGAAAGATCGGATTTCCATTGCTCATTGCGATTTTGACGGCGGTTCTGGCATTGGGTGCGGCAGAAGCAGGCGGAGTTGTCTTTGAAAAAATGGACGCCCGGCTTGTGGCGGTCCTGCCGAAAAAAGCGGTCACACCGGAGTACGAAAAAGATACGCGCAAGACGGAACTGGAGAATGACGCGAGCAACGGACGGCTGGACATTTGGAAGAGCGGTCTGGAGATCACAAAGACTTCCCCTGTTTTCGGCGTCAGCTTTCGTAATATGACGGCGTATGCAGAAGAAAATCTTCCGGAGACATATCTGGTTGATAATGCGATCCATGCAAAATATGACTCGATGCACAATTCGGTGTTGGATATCCTTGTCAGTCAGGGAATCGTTGGGATCGTTATTTTTCTGATCCTGGCAGGGAATACACTTTGGATTTTGGCAAAGCAGATCCGGGATGTAAAAGCAGAGGATTGGACGTTTCTATCCGGATGTTTTGCGGTGATCGCGGCGATGGGAGGCGGGAGTCTGTTTATTTCCATGGTGTTTTATCTGAACGGACCTCAGACATATATTTTCTGGCTGTGTTTTGGATATATGATGACGCTGCTCGTGCCGTATAAGGATGAGTCGTGTGAAAAGTCCGATGTTTTGTAGGAGGAGAAGAGGCGGATGACGGAGATACAGAAAAAGAAAATGCTACTTGGATTTATTATGGACGGAACGTCCGGCGGTGTGGACAATTACATTCTGCATTTTCTCGATGCGGTAAAAGAAGAGGGACTGCAGATCGACCTTTTGACCAATGAAGCAGATCCGGAGTTGAAAGAACGTCTGTTGAGAGAATATGGTTCTCATTTATATGAAATTGCAAATCTGCATCATCCGGTCAGACAATTCCAGCAGGTGCGGGAATTGATCCGACGAGAACAGTACGGGATGGTCTATCTGAACATCTCCACTTCTATGGACTGCATTGCGGCTCTGGCAGCCTGGTCGATGCATGTTCCGCGAAGAATGCTGCACAGCCATTCCGGCGGTAACGACTGCGAGAGCGCCGCGAAACGAGCCGTGTTTGACACGTTACAAAAGATCTGCCGGACGTTCCTGTACCGCGCCGGAACAGAATTTTATGCCTGCTCTAAGAAAGCGGGATATTGGATGTATCCAAAAAAAGTGGTGGAATCCGGTAAATTTCATGTGATCTGCAATGCAGTTGATCAGAGACGATTTTCATATCATCCGGAAATCCGGGAAGAGATCCGAAAAGAATTGGGGATCGAAGATGCTTTTGTGATCGGACATGCAGGGAATTTCTGCTATCAAAAAAATCATGAGTTTTTGATCCGGGTTTTTGAAGAGATTTACAGGAAAAATCAAAAAGCAGTGCTCCTTTTGGTCGGTCGGGGAATCCGCATGGAACAGATCCGGCGGCAGATAAAAGAAGCCGGACTGGAAAAGGCAGTTCATTTTCTTGGGTGGAGACCGGATGTGGAGCGGATCTTTCAGGCGATGGACGTATTTGTGCTTCCCTCTCATTTCGAGGGACTTCCGACTGTGGGGGTGGAAGCGCAGTGTACCGGACTTCCCTGCGTATTGAGTGATACGATCACAGCGGAAACGAAAATCACGGAAAATTGTATGTTTCTCCCGGCAAAGGAGGCACCGTCGGAGTGGGCAGACGCGATTTTGCAGATGACAGGAAAAGAGAGAAGTAGCGCCGTATTTTTAAAAGAAGCAAAAAACTATACGCTGGAAGCGCAGAAACAGATGCTGACAGATTTGGTAAAATGAGATGATTGAAAAGGATTTCTGAAAATGGAGGTTCTCATGGAAAAACTACTGACGGTTGTCGTGCCGTCTTATAATGTGGAAAAATATCTGGAAGAAACGTTGGAGTCGTTTGTGATCCCGGAGATCATGGATGATCTGGAAGTGCTGATCGTCAATGACGGGTCAAAAGACCGCACACCGGAGATCGGGGCTGCGTATGAGAAGCGTTATCCGCAGACATTCCGTCTGATCTCGAAAGAAAACGGCGGACATGGTTCGACGATCAACCGGGGGATCGAGGAAGCGAAAGGGACGTACTTTAAAGTAGTGGACGGAGATGACTGGGTGGACCGCGGAGGATTCACGGAATTGCTCCATCGCCTGAAAACAAGCGGCGCCGACTACGTTGTGACTGATTATTATAAAGTCAATGATGGAACAAAAGAGAAGAAACTGGAAACATTTCCGTATCTGAAAGCGCATCCGAAGTGCAGATTTGAGGTGGTTGTCGGGAACACCGATATTTTGATGCACGCGCTGGTGATCCGGACGGCGATCCTGAAAGAGAACGGGATCAGGCTGGATGAGCACTGCTTTTATGTGGACAATGAATACATCACATTTCCGGTACCATTTGTGGAGACGGTGGAATATTATGAGATTCCGGTGTATATGTACCGCCTTGCCCAGGCGACACAGAGCGTCAGCATGCAGGGATTCCAGAAACATCTCCCGGATCATGTAAAAGTGACGATGCGGCTTGTACAGTTCGCGGCGAAGTACAGTGAAATGTCAGAGGAAAACAAGGAGACTTCTCCGGCACAGAAAAAAAAGGCGGAATATCTCAACAATCGGGCGGCTGTGATGGTCGGAGATCAGGCGGGGATTTTTGCAAGTTTTCCGGGGGGCAATGAAGAAATTCGCCGCCAGTTCCTCGCATTTGATGCAGAAGTAAAGAAAACAAGTGAAGAAATATACAGGCTTTCCGGAGAAAAAAGCCATATGCTGGCGGCGCTTCGGAAACGGAATTTTAAAGGATACCGTTTTTGGACATGGGTAAGCCGGGTAAGAGCAAAGGTGAGAAAAGTATGAAGACACATTCCGTAAAATTTAACTTTATTATGAATGCGATCCTGACGGTATCGTCGGTATTGTTTCCGCTGATCACATTTCCTTATATCTCCCGTGTGCTTCTCGTGGCGGGCAATGGAAAGGTGGCCTTTGCGACGTCGGTCGTTTCCTATTTTACGATGTTTGCATCGCTTGGACTGCCGACCTACGGCGTGCGCGCCTGTGCAAAAGTGCGGGATGACAAGGAAAAATTGTCCCAGACTGTACAGGAGCTCTTGATCATCAGCGGGATCACTACCGCGATCACGTACATTGTGTTTTTTGTGAGTTTATTTGTGATACCGGAGTTTGCGGCAGAGAGAAAACTGCTGATGGTAACGGCGCTCAGCATTGGTATGACTTCCATCGGTGTACAATGGCTTTATAATGCACTGGAACAGTATTCTTACATCACAACGTGTGCACTTGTGTTTAAAGTGATTGGAATGGCGTTGATGTTCGTTCTGATCCGCAAGCCGGAAGATTATGTGTTGTATGGATTTGTCTATGTGGTCGGAAGTTTCGGCTCTTATGTGATGAACTTCCTGCGTCTGCGCAAATTTGTTTCATTTAAGAAAACAGGAAGTTATAATTTACGGCAGCATATCAAGCCGACACTTCGGTTTTTCCTTTTGTCGGCAGCGACCAGTGTCTATCTGAATCTTGATGTTGTGATGCTGCAGTTTATGAAAGGCGACATCGAGGTCGGATATTACAATGCGGGGATCAAGGTGAAGACCGTACTGGTGACCTGCGTCACATCTCTCGGAACCGTCATGCTCCCGCGTTTGTCCTACTATGTACAGCAGGAAGCGGAAGAGGCATTCCGGAAACTGGTGGCAAAGGCATTAAGCTTTGTGCTGATCGTGGCGACGGCGGTTTCTATTTATTTTACACTGTATGCAAAAGAATCCATCCTGCTTCTGGCGGGAAAAGACTTCCTGCCGGCTGTCGGACCGATGGTGATCCTGATGCCGACGGTACTTTTGATCGGATTGTCAAATATTACCGGCATCCAGATCCTGACGCCGCGGGGAGAGGAGATCAAAGTTGTGTATTCGGTGACGGCGGGAGCAGTACTGGACTTTGTGTTCAATCTGATCCTGATCCCGAAATTCGGTGCGGACGGCGCGGCATTTTCTACCTTGATGGCAGAGGTGCTTGTGCTGGCGATCCAGGGATTTGGTCTGCGGAAAGAACTGAAAGGGATCGTAAAAGAGATCCAGGTATGGAAGATCATCCTTGGACTTGCCGGGGCGACGGCAGCAGGATATTTTGCCGGAGCGCTTACCAATCTTGGCATTTTCTTTACATTATGTGTGTCGGCCCTTTTCTTTTTCGGCACATATGGTATAATTTTACTGATGTTGCGGGAAACATTCGTAACAAGTACATTGGAGTCGTGTCTGAGGCTCGTGAAGAAGAGAGGGTAAATCATGTACCAAAAAGAGAAAAATCCTTGGCTGAAACACTTGGATTTTATGCTGTTGGATGTAGTCTGTTTACAGCTTGCTTATGTCATGTCTTATATCATCCGGTATGGAATGTATATTCCATATACGGATAAAAATTATAGAAATCTCGGGATCATCATCATGCTTGTGCAGATCTGTCTGACATTCTTTCTGGAGAATTATAAAGACATTTTGCGCAGAAGCCCGTTTGAAGAAATGAAAATGACGGCAGTTTTTGTGACATCGGAAGTGCTGGCAGTTTTTTGCTATCTGTTTGTGACCCAGACTTCCCGCATTTTTTCAAGAGCCGTTTTATTACAGTTCTGGGTGCTTGGGATCGTAGTGATCTACTTTGCGCGGCTTATGAGAAAACGTACGATCCACAGAAAAATGGAAGACCATCGCTATCTGCAGTCGATGATACTGATCACTCCGGAGAAGTATGCACAGGAGATGATCTCCGGTCTGACGGCAGAAAGATATTCCGGATATTATGTAAAGGGGATCATCCTGCCGGATCAGGAGAGCAAAGAAAAGACGATCTGCGATATTCCTGTCGTAGCAGATCAGGGATCGATGTTCGACTATCTGAGGGAGAACGTTGTGGACGAGGTATTTTTATACTTTCCGGATGCGTCTGCCATGCGCGAGCAAATCGTGGAAGCGTGCAATGAGATGGGAATCACCTGCCATCTGCGGATCGGGGAGCGGAAAAAGAGCTCCCACCGCGCGATCATTGAGAATGTCGGAGATTATATGGTGATTACATCCAGTATCAGTTTCGCGGATCCGAGACAGCTGATGCTCAAACGGGGAATGGATATTTTAGGCGGTATCGTCGGGATCATCCTGACAGCGCTGATCACGGTGATCTTTGCGCCGATCATTTATATCCAGAGCCCGGGACCGATCTTCTTTTCCCAGGAACGGGTAGGAAGAAACGGACGAAAATTTAAGATTTATAAGTTCCGTTCCATGTATCCGGATGCGGAGGAACGGAAAAAAGAACTGATGGCGCAGAATAAGATGCAGGGGCTGATGTTCAAGATGGACAACGACCCCCGGATCATTCCGATTGGGCATTTTATGCGGAAAACTTCTCTCGATGAATTTCCGCAGTTCTTCAATGTGCTGAAAGGGGACATGAGTCTGGTCGGAACGAGACCGCCGACAGTCGATGAATATGAACAGTATGAACAGCACCACAAAGCGCGTCTTGCCGCCAAACCGGGACTGACCGGTATGTGGCAGGTGAGCGGACGCAGCGACATCGTGGATTTTGAAGAAGTTGTGGAGCTGGATAAAAAATATATTACGGGATGGAACATCGGATTGGATTTCAAGATCTTGTTCCAGACGGTTAAAATCGTAATCACAGGGAAAGGATCGGTATAATCTATGGGAGGAACGACGGAGATCTTTGGATACCGGATATCAAAAGAAAAGATCAAAAGCATTGCAGATTTTCTTTATCTGACGGTATTCGCACTTCTTCTTGGCTATTATTTTCTGGTGACGACAACGTTTCCGATCGAATGGAGAGAGAACTTTCCGGCATATCTGCGTGTGCTTTTGATCGTAGTGATCCTGATCAAGCTGACTTATGTGGAAATCTATGATCTGAAAGAAGTTTTGTTTGCGGCGCTTATCAGTCTGTGTTTTCTGGCAGTCTGGATCCGTACGTCGGATCCCCTTGTATTAAATACGTTATTGCTGATCCTCGGTAGCAAAGGAACTTCGTTTGAGAAGATATTGAAAGTCTATGTGGCAGTGACAGCCGGACTTCTGGCGATCACGATGGCAGCGGCGCTTTTGGGATTCACAGAAAATCTGGTGTATATCCAGGAGGGAAGAAGTCCGCGTATTGCGTTCGGAATCTGTTATCCGACGGATTTTTCCGCCCATGTGCTTTATAGTCTGCTTGCCTATGGGTATCTGCGCAGAGAGCGTATTCACTATGTGGAGCTTGCGCTGATGGCAGGCGCAGGCGTATTTGTCTATGTGTTCTGTGATGCCCGGGTGAACACAGTCTGCATCCTCGTTGCGACAGGGACGTTTCTGTACAATAAGATCCGGCACAAAAGAGCCGAAAAGCAGGGAAAGATATATGTGATGAACCGGATCTGGTCGTGGCTTCTGGCGATGTCCACGGTGATCTGCGCGTTGTTTATGACGTTGATGACGGTTTTCTATTCTTCCGAAAATCCGTTGACGGCATTTCTGAACCGTTTGATCAATTTCCGGCTTTCTTACGGAAAAAAGGGTGTGGATCTGTTTGGATTTTCATTGTTGGGTCAGTATATCCCGATGATCGGAAACGGGGGATCCGTAAAAGAATCGGAAATGTATTTCTTTCTGGATTGTTCTTATATGAATCTGGCGCTGCAGTTTGGAATTGTCCTGCTTGGCATTATTTTGATCATCTGCAGTGTGATCGGTTTTTCCGCGATCCAAAAGAAAAACTGGGTACTGCTCTGGATCCTTGCGGTTGTGGCGGTGCAGTGTATGATCGAGCATCATATGATGGATATTTCTTATAATCCGTTTTTGTGGGCGGTCTTTGCAGATATGACGGTGAAAGCAGGAAAAAGATTGGATTGGAAAAAGAAAAGGAAACAGACAGTATGAAAAAAATCGGAAAATTCTTGAAAGAAAATCCGGTCGTATGCGGTGTGGCAGGATCTTTTCTTGTTGTTGGGATCATGGCGGCATATCAGTTCGTGGAATCGCATACGACCGTGGATCCGAAATATATCACGCAGGAACTTGCACAGGCTGAGACACAGGCTGTGATAAATGATCCGAAAGTTGTGGCGGGTTATCTTGTGGAAGCTGTGAAAGAGCAGGATCTGGATAAGGCATTGCGGGGAATGGCGATTGATGAGAGTATTTTGAATATATCTCTTGCGAATTTGATCAATGAGGCAGGAGAATTCTATACGGAAATGGAAATCGCTCCGTCCGGAAGTTACAGTAATTATAATGAACTGGCAGCGGCAGAGCTTGCTGGGGAGTATACGGCGAATCTGGAAAATCTGACGGCGCAGTTGAAAGAAGCGGGAGAATTTCAGGTGGAAGAAATCTGTTATGTCGATCCGAAACAACAACTGGAACCGGAGAAATTAAGCGGCAATAGTAAGATACTGGAAAATTGGGGCGGCGACTGCCTAACAGAGTTGATGGTATGGATTTCCTGTGAGGAAGAGGACTATCTGCTCGGACTTACGATGGCGCATTATGGAGATTCATGGAAAGTCCTGACACTTGGATCTGCATTGACGGACACGACGGCAGAAGCTCCGATGCGGAAAACGACAGAGGAAGAATTCGCGGCGCTGAAAGGTACGATGAAAGAAAAAGATTATAAAAAACAGTTGCAGAAGAAAAATCTGGACAGCACATTATTTGAGGATACAGGACTGACGGATGAGGACATCGAGGAAATGCGTCTTCCGGCAAACTATTTTGTCTTGAATCCATTGAGAGAAGATACAGCAGAATCAACGATTGAAGCATTTGTGAGGAGTATTCAGAAAGTAGATATGGGACGTGCGCTTGCGTATTGCATGGATGAAAGCCCGGAAGAATTAGAACATACGAATGTAGAAGTTCTTCAGAAACAGGAAGAAATCGCGGAGATGGTAAAGCGATTTTGTTACGGCTTTTTAGGAGATGATTACAATGAGGAGGAAGCTTCTTTGCAGATCATTGGAAAATCCGGCAGGAAGATCGTGCAGGAATTAGATCCGAAGTATTTTATGTATTTTGATCTGACGGAATCTGTGCTGCTCCAGGATGATGGAAAAGAGCAGCAGTATGCGGTATTGTTCTGGTATGCGGGAGAAACGTATGTGGTCGGCATGACTCTGGAAGAGGGCGGCGGAGGATGGTATATCCGGTCACTGTCATCGGAAGATCTGGGAACAGAGCCAGGGGAAATACGACTGGTATCGGAAGAAAAGCTGAAAGAACTGGAAAAAAGGGAGATTGAAAAATAATTATGAAAGTATGTTTGGTTGGTTCATCGGGCGGACATCTGACCCATTTGTATATGCTGAAGCCGTTCTGGCAGGATAAGGAACGGTTCTGGGTGACGTTTAATAAGGAGGATGCGAACAGCATTCTGGAGGGAGAGCAGGTTTATCATTGCTATTACCCGACGAACCGGAGCCTGAAAGCATTGTTGATCAATACAAGACTTGCCTGGAAAGTATTGAGAAAAGAACGCCCGGACGTAATTGTCTCCTCCGGGGCGGCGGTCGCAGTTCCGTTTTTTTATCTCGGAAAATTGTTTGGGATGAAGACAATCTATATCGAAGTGTTTGACCGGATCGATAAACCGACCATGACAGGCAAAATGGTATATCCGGTGACCGACCGTTTCATCGTGCAGTGGGAAGAGATGAAACAGGTGTACAAAAAAGCGATCAATTTGGGAAGTATTTTCTAAGGGGAGACTGATATGATATTTGTGACAGTAGGAACACATGAACAGCCGTTTGACCGGCTGCTTACGGAAATCGACCGATTAAAAGAAAACGGGACCATTCAGGAACCGGTCATGATACAATCCGGCTTTTCTACATATGAGCCAAAGTATTGTGAATGGAAAAAACTGATCCCTTATGCGGAGATGATAAAAAATGTCAAGGAAGCGCGGATCGTGATCACGCATGGCGGACCGGCAAGCTTTATGATGGCGCTTCAGGAAGAAAAGATTCCGATCGTTGTTCCGCGCCGCGCAGAATTTGACGAGCATGTCAATGATCATCAGGCGGAGTTTGCGGCGGCAGTGGCGAAACGGTACGGAAATATCATCCCGGTCATGGACATTGCGGAGTTAGAAACGATCGTTTCCGATTATGATCAGATCGTATCGAAAATGTCATCGAAAGTGACCAGTAATAATGCAAAATTCAATGAAGCATTTGAAAAGATTGTAGAGGAAGTAGTGAAATGAAACTATTATGGATCACAACGGTTGAGATCAATTACAATGGAATTTCAGACTGTATGTATCAATATTTGCAGGCGATGGATAAAAGTGGGATGGAGATTGATATTCTTGCGGTAAAACCATCCAATCCGGAATATGAAAAGCGTTTTCTCGATCTTGGATGCCGGGTATTTCATTTGGACTGCCGGAATTCCAATCCGCCGCTTTATACGATCCGGCTTGCAAAACTGATACGGAAGCAGCAGTATGATCTCGTGCATGTTCACGGCAACAGTGCGACAATGACGTTTGACCTTCTCGGTGCGAAACTGGGGGGATGTAACGTGCGGATCGCGCACAGCCACAATACAAGCTGCACCCATGTGACAGAGGACAAGATACTGCGCCCTCTGTTTTATCATCTTGTGACGGAACGTTATGCCTGTGGAAAAGCGGCTGGCGAGTGGCTTTACAAAGAGCGCCCGTTTTCGGTGATCCCGAATGGGCGGGATTTAAAACGGCTGACATATTTACCGGAGATCCGGGAGCGGTTCCGCAGACAGTGGAAGATGGAAGACGCTTTTGTGATCGGTCATGTGGGCAGCTTTAATGAAGTGAAAAATCAGGAATTTGTTGTGGAAGTATTTCAAAAATTTTCCGAAAAAAATCCGAAAGCACGCCTTGTGCTGATGGGAGACGGAGAGCGGATGGACGCTGTAAAAGCACAGTGTCAGGAACTTCACATTGCGGATCGGGTATTGTTTCTCGGGAATGTACCGAACGTGGCGGAACTTTTAAATACAATGGATCTGATGCTGCTTCCAAGCAGACATGAGGGACTTCCGCTTGTCGTGATGGAATGGCAGGCATCCGGACTGCCGAGTGTGCTGTCTGATGTGATCACGAGAGAGTGTAAACTGTGCGACCTGGTACAGTATCTGCCGTTGGAGGCAGGAGCAGAAGAATGGGCCAAAGCGATTGCAGATATGCCGATCCCGGATCGGGAAAAAGCTTGCAGGATGGGACAGACGGCATTAAAAGCAGCAGGATATAATCTGGAGGAAAATGCGGCGCATTTAAAAGAAATGTATCAAGACCTGATCCGGTCTTAAAAAACAGAAAACACAACGTGTATGCTGGATGTGAAAGAAATGGGAGAGGATACAAAGGATGGCAAATGAACTGACAAGACAGCTTCAATTGACAGAGCTGGAGATCTTAATAGAGTTGGATCGTGTGTGCAAAGAAGAAAATCTGACTTATTTTCTGGAGGGGGGGACGCTGCTCGGCGCGCTTCGGCACGGTGGTTTTATTCCGTGGGATGACGATATCGACGTGCTGATGCCAAGAGAAGATTATAATCGATTGATCGACGTATTCCGCGAGGGAAAATTAAAAGGGTATCATCTGCAGTGTATCGAGACCGATTCCGGATATTGGAACTTCTTTGCGAAACTTCGGAAAAACGGAACGACATTTATCACAAAGGAAGAAAGGTATGTGAAGAGTCATCAGGGCGTTTTTATTGATATTTTCCCGATGGAGGGGATCGAACGGGAACACGCAGAGGGGATCAGGAAATGCGACTTCTGGCAGCCATTGCTGCGGTCGGTTTTGCTTCGCCGGGTCCATATGACCGTGCAGGGTGGAAGCGGGAAAAAAGAGATCGTATTGAAAATGCTGAATGGACTGCTGGCGCCATTTTCGAACACTGCGCTTCAGCATTTCGGGACCCGTTTTTTGAAATCCAAACCGAAACAGGCGGCAGACGCTTATTACCGCGCGCCGATCACACGGGGAGACAAAGAAATGAACAGGGTATGGCCGTTTGAAAAGGTCTATCCGGCGGAAACATTGAAGTTTGAAGACCACGATTTTCCGGTGTTCCATGATTACCGCTGGTATTTGGAGCAGCTTTACGGCAATACTTATATGGAACTTCCGCCGGAAGAAGATCGTGTGACGCATGAGCCGTGGAAAATCGAATTGTAGAATTGTAATGGAAGGAAATAATAAAAAATCATGGTATCGATCATTATGTCAACCTACAATGGAGCAACCTATCTGGAAGAACAATTGGACTCGATCCGGTTGCAGACCCGTCAGGCGGATGAGGTTGTGATCAGCGATGATTGTTCCAAAGATCAGACGGTTGAGGCAGTCAAAGCGTATATTCAGAAATATGATTTGAAAAACTGGAGTATATACCGCAATGAGACAAACTGCGGATGGGAAAAAAATTTCATGCAGGGGATCGAAAAGACAAGGGGAGACCTTCTCTTTTTTGCGGATCAGGATGATATTTGGGAAGCGGAAAAATTAGAAAAAATGTGTGCAGTCATGGAACAGCACCCGGAGATCTCGGTTCTGGCTTCGGACTATACGCCATTTTATATGGACGCGGCGGTGGACAAGGCAAGAAATGAGGAAAAAATGCAAAGCGACGGTACGCTGGAACAATATCCGTTTGATACCGGTTTTTTATATGTACACAGACCGGGGTGCGTATATTGTACCCGGAGATCATTTGCGGAAAAGATCAAATTGTATTGGTTTGAAAAATACCCGCATGATGCATTGTTCTGGCGGTATGCCAATCTGACCGGCGGACTCTATTTGTATCATGAACCGTTGATCCGGTTCCGGCGGCATGCCAACAATGCCTCATCCGTGGCAACGACCGGGCTTGAAAAGAAGACGGCGGATGCTGTTTATTATGTGGAAGTGCTGAAAAAACTGGAGCAGTTTATAAAAGAGCAGAATATCATTCTTTCGGATCGGCAAAAAAGGATCATCGGGAAAGTGATCCGGTACAGCAGATACAGACTGCGTTTTTTGAAAGATCATAGTCTGTTATGCGGTATCCGGCTGATACGATATTTAGATTGTTATTATGCACCGAAGACATGGATTTCCGATTGGATCATTGTATTATTCAAAAAGGAAATGAAACGTTAAGACAGAGAGGGAAAACGAATGGAAAACAGACAGGAAGAGCCACGCTTCAGCGTGATCATTGTGACGTGCAACCGACTTGCGTTGTTGAAAGAGTGTGTTGCGCATGCATCGAATCAGGAGAAAATGCCGGAAAAAATCATCATCATCAATAATGCAAGTACGGACGGCACACTTGAATATCTGCAGGAAGAGCAGTTTCAAAGCCCATTGTATCATATCGTAAATGAATCCGAAAACCTCGGCGGGGCAGGCGGTTTCTCCCGCGGCGTCGAAACAGCGCTTGCGGAAAAAGGAGACTGGTTTTTGTTGATCGACGACGATGCGATGATCGCGCCGGATTTCCTAAGCAGTATCGCAGAGGCGGTCAAAAGTCATCCGGAATGCGGTGCGTTTACCGGAGTGGTGGAGACAGAGGGACAGATCGACACACTTCATCGCCGGAGAAGAAAAAAAGCGGGAAGCGTACAGATGGTAAATATTCCGGAAGAAGTGTACAAAGGAGAGGAATTTGAACTGGACGCCGCGTCGTTCTGCGGATTGGTTGTTGGAAGAAAGATCGTGGAGAAGATCGGTCTTCCGGAGAAAGAGTTTTTTATCTGGAATGACGATCTGGAATATTCGCTTCGTATCCGGATGCACACAGAAATCCGAAATATCAACCGTGCCCGGCTGAATCATAAGACAAATTTGTACAGCCAGAGAAGCAGTAAACGGTATCTCTGGAAAGATTATTATGGATTCCGGAATTATTTTTACACATGCAGGAAGTATGGAAATAAAACGGACTGTATCATGAGCTATGCGATCCCAAGACTGCGGCTGATCTACTGGAGAATGCAGCATATCATCAGCAGAAAAGATTATGTGTACAATCTGGAAATGCTGAATCGCTGCCGGAAAGACGCGAAACAGGGAAAACTGGGGATCGTGAAAGAATATTTTCCGGGATAGAGGTGAAGCGGATGAAATATCATTTGAAAGAATCTAAAATGGTGGAAGTGATCGCATATCTGTATATTATGCTTCCTTTTCTGATATTTGCAGTCGGCTGGATGGGAAAACGGTTCTGGATACCGATTTTGTTCGTACTTATTTTTAGCTTTTATAAAATATGTAAAGAAATGGAGAAAAGCTGGATTCCCGAGTTGCACAAAGAAAATCTGTTAAAGATTGTCTTTATCATCACGGTCATCGGAGTCTGGGTCTATTATTCAGGGATCGGACGGCTTGTATTTCAAAATACAGACCATAGTGCAAGAAACGCCATTTTTGATATTTTAGTTCAGTATGATTGGCCTGTGATCAATTATGATGTCAATCTGGACATCATGCCAAAAGGAACGACAGCGACAAGTCTTGTATACTATATTGGTTTTTGGCTTCCGGCAGCGGTAGTCGGAAAAATCTTCGGTCTGGAAGCGGGATATGGTTTTCAGATTTTTTGGGCAATCTTAGGAATCACACTTGTGTATTATCTGCTGTGTGAACGATATAAAAAACTGTTGATGTGGTCTTTGCTGATACTTATATTTTTCAGCGGACTGGACGTGATCGGATATTGTCTGAGCACCGGGACATTACAGGCGTGGGTTGGGGATGCGCATCTTGAGTGGTGGGTTGGACAACCTTATCAATATTCCAGTATGACAACACAGCTTTTCTGGGTGTTCAATCAGGCGATTCCGGCATGGCTCTGCACAATGTTGGCATGGAAGCAGAAAAATAACCGATCGATCGTAGTGATACTGGCATGTTGTATGCTGCCGAGTACATTTGGATTTGTAGGACTTCTCTTTCTTGTATGTTTTTGGATGTTTACAAGAAGATATGAAAATGTTCAGGGAAAAACAAAAAAAGAACGATTCGTTTCTTATACAAAAAGCTGGATCAAAGATACATTTACCGTACAGAATATATTGGGAGGCGGTGTGATCGGGATTTTCTCATTTTTATATTTGTCCATTAACTTATCCGGAAATACAGTGATGGAAAAACAATCTCTTGGAGCTGCCTATACCGATCATCCGTTAAAATATTTTATGTTTATTTTGTTGGAAGTAGGCGTATATTTCCTGATACTTTATAATTATCAAAAAAAGAATGCATTATATTACTACATTTTAATTAATTTATTATTGATTCCATTTATTAAGATTGGAGCGGCAAGCGACTTTTGTATGCGGGCATCGATCCCGGCTTTGTTGATTCTGATGGTATTCGTGATGGATACGTTGATCGAAGCAAATAAAAAGAAAGATCGGATGATCGTGGGGATGCTTGTTCTTACACTTTTGATAGGGAGTATGACACCAATCCATGAAATTGGAAGAACATTTCGGGAGACGATTGAGCGTTTGTATACGGAAGAACCGGTATATGAGCCCTCGTCAGATCTGAAAGATATATTTAATGGCAGAAATTTTTCAGGACCGACAGATCATTCATTTTTCTTTAAATATATTGCAAAGTGACAGAATTTAATGAGTTTCGCATTTCAAGGACATAACAAAAAACGAAAAGTCTGGAAAATACTGAATTGTAATATGAAGTGTGAAAAGATAAATGAACTATCTTTTCATACTTCTTTTTTTTATGAAAAAAACCAATAAAAAGGCACTTTTATGGGTAAGAGATGTGGTTCATAAGGTAAAAGAAGATTCCCACATAGCAGACGATTTCCAAGTTATGATCGAAAAGTTGTACAAAAAATACATATAGATGTATTGGGAATTAAGGTATTGCCTTTTGAAGAACTATACAGTAGCCGATGTAGATACCCATGCAAAAAGAAGAGAAGAAAAATAAGAATTGAAAGGATGGGACAAGTTCATATTTTTCTTTTCATCAAAAGCTCCGCTGATACAATGATACAGCGATATCAACATTGTAGTAGACTGGCAGTTGAGGCACTTGTTGCGGTGCTGCGGTGTACGTTCTATCTCTGGATTTTATTTGCTGTATATGCAAAACAGGAAAGGAAGAAAAAAGAGTGGATGCACGAATAGTAATTGAGGTTCTGCCAATTATCATATCTTGCTTTGCACTTGCTGTTTCTGGAATAGCACTTTATGTTAATTATTATTTTAATCATAAAGAGTATGAATATAAAATTGATCCAGAAGTTGATGTTATCGGCAGGATTGGCTTGCAGGGTTCACAAAATGGAACTGGTTACAGCGAAGAATCATTTTTAGAGGATATGCAGATCCATATTTTACAGAAGCATAATCTACAAGAGGCATATCTGATTTCTCCGGATAACACGGTAGAAAAATTAGAAATTGATGACATGGAAGAACGTCTGCTGTCTAAATTTAGTCAAGAGCTAAAAATGAACAAAGCGGATTTGGTGTTTGGCGATCTGACCTATCAATATGTGTTTTTGCTATTAAAGGGCTTGGATGATACATCCGAATTGTATTTGGTTTACGCGAAGTCAAATGGTGAGGTTTTTGAGTTTCAGGCAGCTTCCGGGATTGAAATATGGGGACTTGCGAACAGTCATCCGGACAATCCTGAGTTTGCAGGAGAGAAAGCAATGGCAGTACAGTATGAAAACCTCCTAAAAGCGAGCGAAAAATATAGGTTTTGAAAGGCTGCGGTGTCTGGTTTTGTTATTGGAAAACTGATTTTTACCCATGGGGAGTTGCAGTGGAAGAAGTGTGAAGAGATAAAGGGCTATCTTTTTATACTTCTTTTTTTATGGTCAAAAGACGTTAAAAAGATACTTTTCTGGAAAGGGGGTGTGGCTCCAATGGCAAAAGGGTATTCCCATATCACATATGATACCCGGGTTATGATTGAAAAGCTGTACAAAAAAGTACGCAGGGACGATCTTGCAGATGTATTGGGAATCACTTCCCAGTCGTTATACCGGGAATTAAGGCGATGTCCTCCAAAATGCTATACAGCAGAGGAAGCAGAAGCCCATGCAAAAAGAAGAAGTGAAGAAGGCCAGCAGGCAAGAAGAAAAGCGATCAGGAAACGGACGCAGGAATATCATCTTGTACGTGGAATCTTTGGAGTAAATCCAGAAGCAGATCTAGAAAAGTTATCCCAGATTACCAACATTCCAGAAGAGCGGATGAAGGAGTATGTCAACAGGTTACAAAAAGAGAGGAAGGGAGGAAAGCGGGCATGAAACGGATATGGAAGAGTTTCTGGGGCTGGATGTTATGCATCTGCCTGTTGTTACAGCCACTGCCTAGCCTGGCAATGGATGGGGAAGCAAAGACAGAACAGAAGATCACAGTTTCCCTGACAGATGGTGGTTCTGTGAAAGTGACCGACCCAAAGGGAACGGAATCAGAGATCAGGAAAGCTAATGCCGGGGAACCAGTCACTTTCACGGGAACGAAAGGTGAAGTATTCCAATGCGAAGCGGTACCATTCGAGGGATATGAGGTCAGCACCTATGCAGTCGTTGAGGGCGGACAAGAAACGAGTGTACCGGAAGAAGAACTACAAGGACAAGATTCTTACCGGAAAGAACTGACTATCGGAGATCAGGCTATGGAAGTCCGGATCAAATTCCAGAAAAAAGAAATCAGGGAAGATCCTGACAGACAACCAGCGGAAGAGGAAACGCTGCAGAAGCCGGATCCTGCTTTGTCGGAAAAGAAAGATACCGGAAAGCAAGAGACAACATGGAAGCAGACAGAACCGGATGCTGTAAAACCGGAAAAACAGAAAGAGACTTCCAAGCAGGAACCAAAAGAAGAGAAAGCGGAGACAAAGGAAACTGCGGATCCGGATGCAGACAGGAAAGCGTTGACAAAAGAGGGAACCAATGAGACATCAGATATGGAAGCACTGTTCGGACCGAAAGAGGGCGAAGAAGATACCCGGCTTTCTGCACAGGCATGGAAGCGCACGCAGCAGCGTGGAGGAACGGATCGATCCGCCTATGCAGATTATACAGGATCGCGGGAATGGCATGATGTGACCATCGGAACCAATGATGATTCCGGTCATGTGATCTGGCAGTGGACGGAGGGAAAACTTTACGTTGGCGGTCGGCTGACTTTCTGTATGGATGCAACGACCAGTTTCTATGAGGGAGTACAGTATACGCCAACCGATATGACAGCATTGGGACTAAATCAGGATATAGTGACACGTCTTGCGTTATATCAGGAGTATATCTATAACCAGAGAAGTGATCTGGATGACTTGGGACGCTACATGTATACACAAATGCTGATCTGGAGAGATTTGAACCAGTTCTTAGGTTGGGGATGGCCAAATATCCATATCTTTGAAGCGGATTATTGGTGGGCGTCCGTGGATGTACAGAATCAGATCCTGGCAGAAGCAGTTGCCTGGGTGAATGAACAACAGCAGAGCGGACGTTATACCGGGCATGGAGAGTTTTTCGTCCATGCATACAGTCAGGCACAGGCTTTGTTCTGGCTGGAAGAAAACAACGGTGGGATTGAACTGTATAAGAGTTCTGCAAAGCCGGAGATCACGGACGGAAACAGTGCTTATTCTTTAGAGGGGGCGCAGTATGGTGTGTATCGTGATGGAGGAGATTATGTCAATCCGGATGCAGTCATTACCACCGATGTGAATGGCTATGGCTGGGTGGATGGACTGCCGGTAGGAAATTACTGGATCAAAGAGCTGAAAGCACCGCCGGGATATGCCTTAAACCCGGCATGGTCTGATACAACCATTGCAGTACCCGGGGGCTCGTATGTCACTTATCAAACATCAGATGTTCCCATTACAGACCCGGTAAGGATTGTGTTGGGAAAAGTGGATGCGGATAAAACCTCTGGTATGTCTGAAGCGGAACTGAAAAAGCTGGAGGGCGCACAGTTTGAAGTGAAATATTATGCGGTGGATCCCAATGTGTACAATTCAGATCCGGGTGCTTCGGGAGTGAAAGCAGAACGTACATGGGTGCTTCAAACGCTGTATGACAGCAAAGAAAAAGCTGTGGCTGCAAAACTTGATGAAAAACATAAAATATCCGGAGATGAATTTTATCACAATATTGTGGGCAGTCCGATTTTCCCAGTAGGTATTATTGTAATTCAAGAAATCAAAGCACCAAAAGGTTATCTTGTGAATAATGAATCTTTTGTAATTAAGGTTACAGAGGATGGGGCAGATTCAGAAACAGTCCAGACTTACAATGCACCGACTGTAAAAGAAACCGCCCAAAAGATGCAGATCCGTTTGCAAAAGGTTGACAAGGAAACCGGAAAAGGGGAAGCACAGGGAACGGCAACCTTAAAAGGTGCGAAGTATGAGATCCGGAATGCTAAAGATGAAGTGGTGGAGACACTGACGACGGATGAAAAAGGAAAAGCAACATCCAAGGAGCTGCCGATCGCGACTTACACGGTGAAAGAGACGAAAGCATCCAACGGGTACATTCTGGATGAGAAGACCTATACCGTCAAAGGAGAAGCGACGGATTCTGTAACCCGTGTTTTCCAATATGATGTCAAGAGTCAGGAAACCCCACAGAAGATCCAGATTGAATTAAGCAAACTGGACAGCGAAACCAACAAAGGGGAAGCCCAGGGAGCAGCCACTTTGAAAGGCGCGGTATATGAGGTACGCAATTCCAAGAATGAAGTGGTTGATACCCTGACCACGGATGAAAAGGGAAAAGCCGTTTCCAAGGAACTTTTACCGGGCAAGTATACGGTGAAAGAGACAAAGGCGTCTAACGGGTATCTCGTGGATGAAAATACCTATACGGTAGACGGAAATATCAAAGATTCAACAAACCGTGTATTCAAGTATAAAGTCACCAGCGGGGAAGACATCATCCGCGGTGATGTGGAGATCATCAAGCTGAAAGAGAATCAGGACGAAGACAATGACACCTTGCAGGGACTAGAGGGCGTGGAATTTACCTTTACGTCCAAAACCACCGGGAAAGAAGTCCTGAAGATCGTGACCGACAAATATGGTTTTGCTACGACAAAATCCAAAGACCATCCCCGTGGCGGTCTGGTATATGACACCTATATTGTGACGGAAACCAAGTGCCCGGAGGGGCTGAAACCGATCGAACCCTTTGAAGTTACCATCAAAGATGAGGGCGTGACCTTAAAAGGCATCTACAAAGAGGACAAGCTGATCGTTAGTCCGGTAAGCGTTGTAAAGGTAGATGCATCTACCGGGAAAGTGATCCCGGTTGCAGACACCGAGTTCCGGATCCTGGATGAAAATAAAAAGCCGATCACAATGACCACCCATTATCCGAATGAAGTGGTGCATGAAACCTTTAAGACGGATAAAAATGGCCAGTTTACACTTCCGGAAAAGCTGAAATATGGAACGTACTATCTGGAAGAAGTAAACGCACCGGACGGGTATCTGAAAGGGGAATTGCTGCAGTTCAAAGTCACAGAGGGAGCAACATGGGATCACCCGTTGATTGTGAAATACAGTGACGAAAATGTGATGGGAAAGATCCGCATCCAGAAGAAAGATTCGGAGACCGGGGAAGCCCTGGCAAATGCTGTATTTGACATTGTAGCGGCAGAAGACATTGTAACCCCGGACGGAACCATCCGTCTGCAAAAAGGAGAAGTAGCGGAAACACTGACGACGGGAAAAGATGGAAGCGCCATCAGCAAGGAGCTGTTCCTTGGAACCTATCTGGTGAAAGAAACCAAACAGCCGGATGGGTATCTTCTCAATAAAAAAGAATATGAGATCACATTAAAGTATCAGGATCAGGAAACTCCGGTCGTAGAAGCAGCGGTGGAGATCCCGAATGCTCCAACGAAGATCCAAATCGTAAAAACAGAAAAGGGTACAGACAAGCCCATAGCAGGAGCCAAATTCCAGATCTGGAACAAAGCTATGTTTGAAGCGGCAGAATCCGGGGATCAGGCAATGGCACTCAAAGAAACCTACACAACGGATGAAAAAGGATGCATCGAATTGAAATATCTTGCACCGGGAACTTACTGTATACAGGAAGTGGAAGCGGCGCCGGGATTTGTCCTGGATGATACGGTGCGGGAAATGACCATTGAAAAGGATGGACGTGTGGATGGAGAAAAGATCGGCAGGCTGGACGTGGAGAACGACTATACCAAGATGGAATTTATCAAGTATGATGCGACGACGAAAAAGCCGGTTGCCGGAGGCACGTTTCAAGTAACCGATCTGAATGGAACCGTGTTGGATGAGTGGGATGGAACGAAAGAACCACATACAATGGATCATCTGGTGGTTGGACAGGAATACATTTTCAAGGAAGTAAAAGCACCAAACGGATATTTACTTGCAGAGGATGTCCACTTTGTTGTGGAGCAGACAGGAAAGCTGCAGACCATTGAAATGTACGATGAAAATGTGATGGGTCAGATTACCATCCGGAAGACGGATGCCAATACCGATCAGGGATTGAAAGATGCCGAATTTACCATCACCGCATCGGAAGATATTGTGACGCCGGATGGAACGGTACAGGTGAAAAAGGGTGAGATTGCAGACACGATCACCACGGGTGAGGATGGAGTTGCAGTCAGCAAAAAGCTGTTTTTAGGAAGCTATCTTGTCAAAGAATCCAAACAGCCAAGCGGATATGTGCTGGAGGGCAAGGAATATCCGGTAGAGTTGAAGTACAAGGATGAAAAAACGGATTTGATCATGGAAGAACTTGCCGTAGAAAATAAACCGACGGTGATCCGGCTGTTAAAGGTGGATCAGGAAACCGGAAAAGCAATGGCAGGCGTCCAGTTTGAGATCTGGAAGAAGAACGTACCGGAATCCGGTACGGAAAAGGAAGACCATGTGATCCAGACAACGGATGAAAATGGGGAGATCAGGATCGAACGGTTTGCACCGGGAACGTATTGTTTCCAAGAGCATCAGACGTTACCGGGATATGTGCTGGATGAAACCATCCATGAGGTGACCATTTCCAAAGATGGAACCATTGACGGAAAGACCGTGGCGGTACTGAAGCTGAAGAACGTCCCGACCAAGCTGGTCAAAACGACGGCAAAGGATCAGGACACCCAGACCCACGAAGCAATCCCGAAAAAAGAAACAACACTGGTAGACACCGTAGAATTTCAGGATCTGCAGATCGGGCAGGAATACACCATCAAGGGAACACTGATGGACAAAGCAACCGGAAAACCGCTTCTGATCAACGGAAAAGAAGTGACAGCAGAAACGACCTTTACAGCAAAAGAGAAAGATGGAACCGTGGATGTCGTCTTTCAGTTCGATGCATCTGCATTAAAAGGAAAACAGATCGTGGTCTTTGAAAAAGTCTTTCTTGAGGAGAAAGAAATCCTGGCACATGAAGATCTTGAAGACCAGGGGCAGACGGTAGAATTTCCGGACAGCAGTATCGGAACGACAGCAAAGGATCAGGAAAGCGGAACCCATGAGGGAATCGCGAAGAAAGACGTGACCATCATTGATACGGTTTCCTACAAGAACCTGATCGTTGGACAGGAGTACACGGTAAAAGGAAAACTGATGCTCAAAGAAACCGGGGAACCGCTCCGGATCGATGGAAAAGAAGTCACAGCAGAGACGACATTTGTGCCGGAAGAAGCAGACGGCAGTGTAGATATGAAATTTACGTTCGATGCCTCCGCACTGAATAAAAAGAGCGTAGTCGTGTTTGAGAAAGTTTATGCGGATGAAACCGAGGTTGCAGCCCATGAAGACCTTGAGGATGATGGGCAGACGGTGAAATATAAAATTGGAAAAGTCACCGTGGATATGCCGGATAAGCCGGGAGAGGGGCAGGGATCCCCACCGGTTAAGACGGGAGACGCGCTGGGAGGCGTGTGGCTTCTTTTGTTCGCAGTCTTTGGCAGCGCTGCTGTGACCGGAGTTGTTCTTTACCGCAGGAAGAGAAAGGAAGCACAGGATGAGGAATAGAAAAGCCAAGATGAGGTCTGTTTTTTCTTTTTTACTGGTGTGTTCTCTTCTGGTGCCGATGCAGGCACGGGCGGCAGAAACCGTAATGAGAGAGAAAACGTTTCAGACGGATGAAAATTCGGAAGAAGTGTTTGCACAGCAGTCCGGGATCGCAGATCTGGTGGAAGAGGACGGAAAAACGTATGAATTGCAAGATGTTTCCTATGAGGTACTTGAGAAAAAGTACCTCGGGAACGTCGAAAAAGTGACAGACAGTGAAGTGATGGCGGAGGGAACTGCATATGAGCCGCCGAAAACGCTTCGTGAGGGAAACCTCACCTATACACTGAAAAAAACAGAAAAACAGGAGCGTTCCATCGAGGGGGAATATACCCAGCCGGTTTCTGCGTTCGATGAGTATGACCATCCCGTAGGAGCCGGAGACGTTCCGCAGACAAAGACCGTTTCGGTTTTGAACCAGAAAACGGGGCAGAATCAGGACGTGGTTTGTACATTCAGTGGAATTTCCACAGCCGGGACGGCGGTGCGGGAGAACCAGATCACCATCACTTTTCAGGAGTATGATGCTTCGGTGTATGAGTGGAATGGGAACCTGCTTCCTCGAAATGATGAGGTTCCGCCCCTTGCCGGATATGAAAGCCAGCTTTTGGAAAGTGTAGGCGCAGCAGAGGGAAGCCAGGTCACCGGGCTTTCCTGGGTAGGGGAACCGTATGAAGCAGAGGGCGTGCTTTATCGGGATGCGGTGGCAACGGTCCAACAGGTGGTGACCCTTTACCGGGCAGACTACCATGGACAGATCCATGAGGCAGAACAAAAAGGTGTGGTATACCGAAATACTTATGAAGCACCGGATCCACAAGGTGAGATCCAGTATACAGTAAAGGCAACAGCAGAATATACGCAGATGTCAGATCCTCGGATCGCGTATCTTCTTACAGGGGCAGGAATCGCAATTTTCATTGGGGCGGTTGTCTTAATCTTAATTTTATTATCAAGAAAAAAACAAAAGGATTAGGGGATTTCTGAAACAGGAGACCGAAATCAGAAGAGGAGTGAATATATGGGAAATTTATCAAATCTAATTATGAACTTTTTAAACAGTGAATTCTTTCCATTTGTAGTGACATTTATTATTGTAGGAATTGTAGTAGGCGGCATGGCATTGATGTCTGGTCGGAGAGCAAGAGATTGGGCAAAAGAACATTTGGCATTCGTAGTTATCGGTTCGGTACTTGTGTATACGGCAACGAGTCTGGGACCGGATTTTGCAGCAGCTTTTGGCTGGTAAAGATTTGCCTTGCGGTGGGGAGGGGATCCCCCTCCCCGACCGTAGCTGCGAAAGCAACAGGGTGATTATGTAAGAGCAATGTGAGAGGGACTGGTATGAAACAAATTAGATTCCATAAAGAAAAAATGAAAAAGAGCCTGGTGGATCCGATGCAGGAAAAAGACCGTTTGATGAAGATGGAGCATCTGCTGTCCAACAATTATGTGATTGCAGGAATGCTGATCGTCATTGATCTGCTGTTGTTCTTTGCCTTGAACTATGTCTCCCATTTGCTGGTGTCCTTGCCGGGGTATCTGCTAAAGCGGATCACTACGACGGAACTGTTTTCTCTTCGGTATCTGTTTCCGGCGGTTGCTTCGACCAGTGGGTTTCTGGTGTTTTTGTTCGTGGCGATGGTCGTGGATGTGATTCTGGTGGTACGGATCAAGATTGCCTGGGGAGAAGAACATTTCAATGTGGGGCAGAAAGGGAGACAGCGGTTTACGACTCCGGAAGAGATCAAAGAACAGTATCTGGAGATCGATCCGTTGGAAACCAGATACCCGGGGGAACCGGGAATCCTGATTGCACGGATAGGAGACCGGTTTTATATCGACACCAGTGTGGTCAATAACCTGATCCTTGGAATCACACGTTCCGGAAAAGGGGAATTGCTTGCAAAAACCAGTATAGAGATTTACAGCCGGGCGATGCATCAGCCCAGTCTGGTCATCAACGATCCGAAACTGGAGCATTATAAAGTGTTTGCTCCGGTATTGGAACAGCGCGGGTACAGGGTCTTTCTCTTAAATGCTTCCAACCCGGTGCTGTCGATGGGATTTAATCTTCTGACCATTGCGGTGAAATACTATAAAAAGAAAGAGTATGATGCGGCAGAAATGGTGGTCAATTCGATTTCCTACTCGTATTTCAATGTAGAAAAAGCGACGGGGGATATGACTTATTTTACCAATGCAGCGTCGGATCTGTTTGCAGCCATGTCTTTAGCGACCATTGAGGATGCGCTCCGTGCAGATGAAGAGGAGAATGCAGTCCGGCTGAATGAATGGAAACGGCTGGATCCGGAAGAGAAGCAGGCACATCCATTCCGGTATCGGAATGACAATGAAAAAACCATCAACTTATACAGCATGATCGTAAACTTTCAGGAACTGGTATCGGTGCCGATCACAAAGGATGGAAGACTTACCAAGCTGGACCAGTTTTTTGAAGACCGGCCAAAGACCGACCGGGCAAAACTGAAATATCTGACCACCTACGTTTCCCCGGGAAAGACCAAATCCAGTGTGTTTGCGGAAATGCTGCGGGAATTGAGCATCTTTACCTTACAGAATGTAGCGCGGATGACAGCGGAAAGTTCTCTGGATATGGAAGAGATCGGATTTGGAAAACAGCCGGTGGCAGTGTTCCTGGCAACCCCCTCTTACGATTCTTCCCTGTATAAGCTGCCTGTGATCTTTATCCGGCAGATGTATTATGTGCTGGGAAAATTGTGTGAAGAAAGAAAAGGGATGTGCAGCCGCCAGGTGAAGATCATTTTGGATGAAAAAGGAAATATGCCGCCCATCGAATTGATGGAAAAGATGATTTCCACCGGACTGGGACAGAATATTTCTTTTGACCTGTATCTGCAAAATTATGAGCAGATGACCGACTTGTATGGAAGAGACGTGGCAGAGACGATCAAAGGGAACTGCGGAAACCACTACTATCTGTTGACGAATAGCGAGGATACGGCGCGAGAGTTCAGTAAAAAACTGGGATCGAAATCGTACATCGATGTGCAGCGTTCTGGGAAAAAACTGGATTTGGACAAGTATTTCACCGAATCGGTGCAGGACCGTCCGCTTTTGGATGAGAACGACCTGCGGGTATTTACAGAGGGCGAATGTGTGATCGCAAGAACCAGCAAGCGGCGGGATCTGAAAGGAAAGAAGATCCGACCGTACCCGATCTACAATTCGGTGGAGAATGGACAGTATTTCTGGTATTTCTACGAATACATGCCAAAAGAAAAATATCCGAATCCAAATGAAGTGAATTTCTTAGATATTTGTAAGGAAAGCCGGGTACACATCGACCCACAGAAACGGATCTGGGATCTAAGGAAGAGCTGGGAGATGATGGGCTGGGAACGGCAAAAATTCCAGACCTTGGGAAGTCTTGATTATGTGGAATTGTCCGGGCTTTTTGAAAAAAGTCTGGGACAGCATTTTGAGGAAACTTATGGGATTCATGAAGATACATCCATTGCGGAAGCCATTGGAATTGTCCAGAGTATAGAGATCCCACAGGCAGAGCGGGAAAGTCTGATACAGAAGATGACCGCATAGCAGAAAGGAACATAGATGAGCGAGGAACAGATTATACAATTTCTTCAGGAAAATATCGATTACATGGTCAACAATGATCTTGTATTATGGCTTTTCCGGACTATCGGATGGTATCTGGTGAAAGGATTGTCCTACCTGATCGGACTGGGAAAGGATCTTTACGATATGACGTTCCGGCTGGTGGACATTACTGCATGGACTGGCGTGGATCAGTGGATCAATGAGTTCCGACCGCTGATCGTGACACTGGTTGTGGTGTCACTGGTGGTATTGGGAATGATGCTGATGTTCGGGAAAAATAAAAACCACAATGTTTTGACAAGCATTCTGATTTTTGCCGTGGTGGCAACATCTTCTACATTTTTGTTTTCTACCTTTAATAGCTGGACGATCGTATTTAAAGATGCGGTGATCAGTGGGGAGGGGGTTGCGGATGGAACTGCGCTGATCAATTCCAACCTGTATGACCTGGTTTATATTGACGAGCAGATCGGGTTGGTAAATATGAACGAGGGGAACCGTCCCCAGTACACCTCTTTATCAGAACAGGAAGTGGATTATATCCGGATCACAGAAACCATGGATTGGGATGATGTGGAAAATTCCGACACCAAGGATATTTTGAAGAAACGGCTGGCATACCGGAACAACTCGGTAAACCAGTTGGTGGATGTGTCCAATGGGGTCGCCTGGACAACCATCGGAAATGATTTATATTTTCGGTATAAATTTCAATGGTTCACCTACTTTTTAGATGCCCTGTCAGTATTGCTGATCTATTTTTGTCTGGCTTATAAAAATGTACGGATCATTTATGAACTGCTGGTGGGGCGTGTGATCGGAACGCTGAAAGCATCGGATCTGTCCGGGGAGAAAAAGATGGTCCGGATCCTTTCCAGCATCCGGGATGAATATTACGCTTTATGTTTTACGGCAATCACCCTCCGGACGTATTTCGTTTTCACGGATTTCGTGAAAATACAGACCGGCGACCATGGCATCTTGCGCGGACTGATCACATTGTTTGTTACATTCTGTGTGATCGATGGCTCCAATATCATGCAGCAGATCACCGGAGTGGATGCAGGACTTAGCTCCATGACCGGAAAGCTTCTGGCTGGATCGCATATTCTGCAGGGTGTAAAAAATTTCATGTACCAGCATCAGATGAAATCGGCAATGAAACAGCAGGCAAGAGAGACCAAAGGACGTGAAAATATGAGTGACCTGAATGGATCCCGAGTGGGGATGATGGAATTTCGGGATCCCAATGCACAGATGGATTCGGATCTGACCGAAAAAGAGAAAGACGCTGCATCAGAAATGGATGCAGGAAAGGAACATTCTGCTTATCCAAACGGGCAGACAGATGCGGGGCATGAAACGTCCATGGAGGAAGCTATGCAGGAATCCAAGAGCACCGGGGGACAGGATGCAGATGCTTCCATGGAAGCAATGGAGCGGGATCTGGAGCCTGGAAATTCGGATGTGGAGCAGCGTGGAATGGATCCGGAGGATTCGGGTGTGAAAACGATGGAACAAGAGGAAAACAGTGCAGCCGGACAGGAGACGGATCAAAACGCAGAAAGAAATTCTGCCAGTGGAAGTGGTGCAGGAGAGCAGGAAGCATATACGAAGATGGAGCTGGATGGAAAGATGCATGGAGAACCGGCAAAAAAAGGAACGATGTTTGACCGCTGGGCGGCGAAATCCGCAGGACAGGGCGCAGTCGCCGGAGAAGATACCGGAGAATCTGCACGTTCTGCTTTCCCGGAGGATGGGGAAGCGAAGCATACACCGCCATTCCCGGAGCCGGGACAGGATGAAAAGGTCAAGGGGAAACAAGAGGGATCCCAGTCTCAGAACCACCCCGCATTTTCGGAACCGCAAAGAAACTGGGGGCAGGAGAAAAAGGAGTCGGATCCGATCCGCAGGGAAACCCAGCGGAGCGCTTTTCAGGAAAAGGGAAACGCTACCGGAGAGCAGGCGGGAAAAGCAGCGTATGAAAGAACGGAGAGCCATAGAACCGTGGATTCTAAGGTCGAAAAGAAAGCGACGATCCCTACCTCGGAGGGAAGAAGCGCGAAGATCACCGAGGAACAGAATGGAAGAGACAGATATGTAGGCGGGGAAGCCGTTCCGCGGCGTGGCAATTCCAAATGGTCAGAAAAGGAGAAGAAATGAGATATATCGTAACACAGGAAATCAAATCGGAGACACAGGTTTTGTGGTTTATTTATCTTCAGGACCTGGCATTCCTTACAGTCTGGATCATGTTGGTGCTTGTCCTGAAAGAAAATGTACACGGATATTTGCGGATCCCTTATTACATGTTTTCTTTTGTTGTTGGGGTACGGATGGTCCTGCGTGTGAAAGGAAATCCAAAACGCCGTTATTATCAGGCGTTGGCAATCTACATTGGCAGACCCAAAAATATCTACCGCTATTTCAAGGAGGACAAAAAGGATGAAAGAGAAAGAGATTCAGCATATCCGGGAAGACATACCTATTACCGGGTATGATCCGGAGACAAACAGCTTTTATTGCGGGGATGGGAGCCATATCCTGATGTATCAGATCCGGTCGAAAGATCTGGTCAATAGCGATCCGGATGAGATTGAAATGGACTGTTTCCGGTGGGCGAAATTTTATAAAACCTATGGGAAAGATATTGAAATTGTGACGATGCTGTTTCCCTGCAATACGGGGGCACAACAGGCTTATTGGAAACGGCGGCTGAAAGCCAATCAGAATCCTCAGTTTCAGGAGATGATCGAGCGGAAAGTGAAAGAGCTGGAGTGGAGGGAAGCCCACACGAAAACGAAAGAATTTTATCTGCTCTTTTTTGTTTCTTCCAAGGAAGAGATTCCGGAAACGAGCAAGCTGATTGAAAGCACATTGGGAATCGGGAACGGGATGGAACTGTTGCAGGAAATGGAAAAAGAGAAGATGGAACAGGTCTGGTTTAAGCTGGCCAATAAAAATGCACGGATCATCCCGTGCAGCAGAGAGGAATAAGAAAATGAGAACAAATAAGAAACAACAGAAAAAGGAAGCAGTCCCGGAATATGATGCCGACCTACTGGAACGGATTTCCCCTCTTGGAGGGATTGATCATATGGAAACTTACAGCCGCACCGGAACCGGGTATGAATCCTGTCTCCATATCTGGGAATTTCCGGGATCCTTGGATGATTACTGGTTGACAGATATTTGCGCGCAGGAAAACGGGATTGTGACGATTAGTATCCACACAGACGATCAAGCAGAGATTAAGAAAAACCTGAATAAAGCGATCGAGGAACAAAATTCCCGGAAGCGGTTTGCCAGAGAGTATCAGGAGTTTTACGATGCGGCAAAAAGAGAAGATGAGATGCAGATCCTTTACAATGAGATCAGCTCCATGGAAGAAGTGATCAAATCTGTCGGAATCCGGATCTTTACGGTGGGAAAGACCCGGGAAGAACTGGAGGATGTGAATGCGCGGATCCTGAAAAAACTGGAAGCAGATACCTATCGGGCGGCGATCTTTCTAAACGAATCCCAGCAGGAGTGGCGGAGTGTTTATTATGGGGCAGAAAAACAGCTTCAGAAAGGGGTACATGCTCTTCCGGGGCTTCCCCTAAAGGCTACGCTGCTGGCGGCAGGGAATCCGTTCCACTTTAGCTGTCTGGAAGACCAAACCGGGGATTTTCTGGGAACGACTGCTTGTGGAGGAAACGTGATCTTTGATGAATTTACCCGGAATATGACCCGCGTCAATTCGTCAGCCGTGATTGTCGGAAATATGCGGTTTGGAAAGTCAACGCTATTGAAAAACCGTTTGAAAGCGCGGGCACTGCGGGGGGATTTCCTGCGGACCTTTGATATTACCGGGGAGTTTTCAGACCTGACGAAAAAACTGGGCGGACGGGTGCTGAACATGGATGGGACGGATGGAATCATCAATCTGCTGGAAATCTTTCAGGCAGGAGATACCGATCATACCAGTTATACAAGGCATCTCTCGAAGATCAAAACAACCTATCAGTTTTTAAAACCAACAGCAAAATCGGAAGAAATCAATACACTGATTGAAATGTTGGAAATTTTGTATGAAAAATGGGGATTAAAACCGAGCAGTAAAAAAGAAACACGGATCACGGGTCTTCCGGCAAGCCGCTATCCAATCCTTTCCGATCTGCAGAAAGTTTTGGAAGAAGAGATGCAGCGCATGATTGCAGCGGACTACCGGGAACAGGAAGTACCACTGGTCAGCAGAAAACTAATGTATCTGGACAATATCAGCAGCCAGATCCGCTTACTTGTGAACTCTTATGGGTATTTATTCAATGGTCCGACTTCGGTTGCCAATATGACGGATGTGAAGATCGTGACATACAACTTATCCCAGCTAAAAGATATGGACCCACAGATTTTTGATTTGCAGTTATACAACATTTTATGCATTTGTTGGGACACAGCGATCACCAATGGAAGTTTGATGAAGTTCCGTTGGGAGCAAGGAGAAATCCAGTTGGAAGATGTGGTACATACGCTGATCCTGATCGATGAGAGTCATCGATGGGTGAATGCAAAGAAAGCGTTTGCACTGGATATTCTGGGACAATATCTCCGGGAGGGACCGAAGTACTTTACCGGGATCTGGCTTGCCAGCCAGTCTATCCGGGACTATACGCCGGAGGGGAGTACCAGCAATGAAATCAACCAGTTGAAAGTGCTGTTTGAATTGGCACAATACAAATTTATTTTCCGGCAGGACAGCAATACGATCCCGATCATCGATCAGGTCTTCAATAATTCGCTGACCTACTCCCAGAGGGAGCGGATCCCAAGACTGGAACGTGGAGAGACAATTCTTTGTATATCCGGTGATCGCAATATTGCATTCAAGGTATTCTTGTCCAAGGCAGATGAAAGGCTGTTTAAAGGAGGGGCATGATGAAACGGATGAAGCGGATCCTGATTGCAGGCGGGGCAGTGCTGCTGGGATTGTTTCTGGTCTTAGCTGCAGCGTTGCTCGTTTATGTACAGGAATCCATCCGGGCAGAACAGAGGATGGAAGATTCCCAGAGCGGGGATTATGACATTGACCTGGGAAATCTTCCGGGGTGGATCACCGTGGAAATGGTCAGCGCAGCCATTGACATGATGAATGAAACCGGGTATCCGGCGTCGGTCGTGTTGGGACAGATGATTTTGGAATCCGGGGCTGCCGGGTCGGAACTGGCAAACCCACCGTACTACAACTGTCTGGGGCAGAAATCCCCCAGCTATCTGGAAACCGGATCGGTGACCATGAATACAGCGGAAGCGTGGGGATATGAAGACGCCGCCTTTTCCACCTTTGCCAGTTATGTGGATTGTATGCGCGCCTGGGGGCATAAATTTACGATGCCGCCGTATGTGGATAATGTAACGGCATGCATCCGGGATCCGGTAACCGGGCATTACGATGCCAATGCATTTATCGAGGCAGTCTGGAAATCCGGGTATGCAACGGATCCCAATTATGTGGACAAGGTGATCCAGATCATGACCAGTTATGACTTGTACCGGTTTAACAGCATGACTGCCGAGGATCTGGAACAGGGGGGCGGAGATGTGGTGATCTCCGGGAACGGTCAGTTTACCCATCCTTGTCCGGGAATGACCTGCCAGACCAGTTATTTCGGGGAAATCCGGGAATTTGAAGTGGGAGGACATAAAGGGAATGATTATGCAGCCCCGGTGGGGACACCGACCTATGCGGCTGCAGCCGGAACCGTGATCATTGCCGGATGGAGCGACAGTGCGGGCAACTGGGTGGTGATCGATCATGGAGGTGGGCTGACCACCAAATATATGCACCATTCCCGGATCTTGGTAAGTGCCGGGCAAACCGTAGAGAAAGGGCAACAGATCGGGGAAGTGGGAAGTACCGGACAATCCACCGGACCGCATCTGCACTTTCAGGTAGAAGTCAATGGTGTTGCAGTGAATCCGGATGATTATTATTAAGGATCAGGAGAAGCAGATGAAGAAGAATACCTATCGGGGCATATTGCTGTTGGTACTGGCGGTGGTGATCCTTGCCACTGTGCTGGTACAGCACTTTTTGGGAGCGGGAGGCACCGAAGATGCCAAACCTCTTCCGGAAAAAGAAAAACAGGAAGAAGAGGAACTTCCGGGAAAAACCATAGAGGAACCATGGATGCCGAAACACGAGATCCAAACATATGAGAACCGATCGGAAGATAACCGGGAACTTCCGCCCTCGGATCTGGAAGTGACATTTACCGGGTATGCGGAACATCCGGAAGCCTTTGGGTGGATGGATCCGGCAGCGTGGGAAGCCTTTCAGGAGTCCTTAAAAGGGTATCTGGAAAAGAAAGGGTTTCGGGATGTGACAGAAGCGAACCTCCATCCAGACAGCATACTGGAAGTAAATGCGTATGAACATTATGTGTATCTGGATGTGGATCATGCCAATGCCTATACGGACCGGATGGTGTTAAAAGCCATCTGCGACACTTATCAGGAGCAGATGCGGTTTGCGTTTGAAATCCAGTATGGCGAGTAAACAGGGGAGTACAGGGAATGATGGAGATGGGAAAAGAAAAAATCGAAACGTGGAAACAAAAATGGAAGCGGATGGTCAGAAAGAATGTAAACTTTCATTTCCAGTGTTTCCTTTGGGTGACAGTGGGAATGTATGTGCTCTTCTTTACCTCCAATCTGTGGATGCCGGAACCGGGGAAACTTGTGAATCCGACGCCGCTTTATCAAAAGGTTGCCTGTGGGGAATATGACCTGTATCTGACCCAGTGTGCGTATTCCGAACAGGATCAGGTGCTCCAGATCGTACTGGAGAAAGAAAATAAGGGCGTAGAAGACCAGAAGTTTCTTTATGAAATTTTGGAACGTACCGGGAGAAAGCTCGAGTACCAGATCGCATATGAGGATCCGGCATATGTGGTGATTCGGATTTCAGAGATGATGAAAAACTGGAAAGAACTTTCCATGCATGTGGACACCGAGGGCGGCGACGTCACGGCGAAGTTTTACATGAATATCAAAGAAATCCAGAAAGTGGCGTCACTTCCGGAACTGTCAGAACGGGAATATCCGATGTTACGGCTGCAGCTTCAGATTGGATATGATACGGCACAGATCGATGCGAAAAACGATGAGATTGAACAGCTGAAGCAGGAAAATGAGAAGATGCAGAAGCGGATCGAAGATCTGCAGACGGACACTTATCCGACCGAAGCGGAAGCAGAGAACGCCCAGGGCATCATTGACCGGGCAGAAAACCAGATCCAGTCCAATGAGGACACGATCCGGAAACGGGAAGAAGAGATCGCGGGGCTGGAAACGAGAAGTGTGAATATCGAGGAACAGATCCAAGAGATGAGACAAAAGGAGGGAGCATCTTGATTGTATTTGTCGGAGCAGAAGACCGGGGGTACTGGGTCAGGGAAACTGCCCAGATCCGCGGGGAAGAACTGGAATTTGTAGAGAGCAGCATGACCATTCATGAGCAGATCAATGAGATCCTGCGGCATTCCGGGGATTACATTATTTTTGATATTGAGCAGTATGTAGACAATGCAGAAGCACTGGCGGAAGAGATCATGCAGATCGGGAGGGCGAAAAGCTGGACGGTGGTGATCTATGCGCCGGGGTATGACCGGGAGAGCCGGATCGTACAGCAACTGATGTATCAGGGCATCCGGTATTTTGTGTATTCCGGAAATTTTGCGGAAGCAAGGGAAGAACTGGAACGCTGCCTGAATGGCTACTACCGGGAACCGAAAGAAGAGGAACTGCAGGAAGTGGCAAAGCGGGAGGAAGCAAAGAACGGGATCCGGATCGGTGTGGCTGGGGCATGCCACCGGATGGGAACCACGACCTTTGCCCTGCAGTTGGTCAAGTATCTGCAGCTAAAAGGCTATAAAGCCTGTTATGTGGAAGTGAATGCAACGGGCTTTGTGGAACAGCATGAACGGACGTTTAACACGGTACACGACACCTATCTTGGGAAAGTGACCTTTGAAAATGTGGAGATGTATTACAGACAGGAAAAGTTATTGGATGTCTTAAAGCAGGAATATGACTATTTTGTCTACGATTTCGGAACATATATGGACACCGATTTCAGCAAAACCTCTTTTCTGGAAAAGGATGTCCGGATCTTTGTGGTGGGAAGCAAGGCGTCGGAAATGTCCTATACCAATGAACTGATCCGGAATGAATATTATACGGATGTGAACTATGTGTTTAATTTTATCTCGGAAAAAGAAAAACCGGAACTTTTAGAGTATATGGAGGAAAAAGCAGCACAGACCTATTTCACGGTTTCCACACCGGATCAGTTTGAGTATGTCCCCAATGAAGCCTTTGAAAAGCTGCTTCCGGTGGAGGATATCTCCGAACCGGAGGAAGAGCCACGGGGGTTCTTCCGGAAAAAGAAAGGAAAGAAGAAACGCGGGAAATAGAAAGAAAGGCAGGAAAGGGGAAACGGTATGGGGAAATTTAAGAAGACACTTGTCAGTGCAGCGAAAGCAGATCTGGCGCAGGAGCAGGAACAAAAACGCCTCCGGAAGAAGCACCATGTAGAGGAAGAGGGACTTCTGATCGTAGAGAGGGACAATCTGCTGAAATTTTTTGTCCGGTGTCTGGCAAGTATGGTTCGGATCGGGGCAACGATTTTTCTCTCTTTACTGGCCGCCATCGGACTGGTTTCACTGGTTTATCCGGAAGTCCGGGAGGTATTGCTCCGGGTACTGTACCAGATCGGGCAGGAGCTTTTCACGATGCTCCGATAACCGGGAAAGGGGAACCACAATGGATGTAGGAAATTTATGTGTAATGGGCGGTGCGTGTATCATTGGGATTGCAATCTTTTATAAGGTCTGGATTGCAGAAAACCGATTTGATGTGTTTACGGACAAATACAAAACCTATCAGTATGACCTGATGATCCGCTGTGGGGAACAAGAAGAACCTGTAAAGGTAACGATGTATTCCGATGCACGTTATTCGGATCCCTGGCCGCTTTTTCAAGGGTACCAAAGGGGAAGAACGGTGAAAGGAACCCTTACGATCCGTACACAGGAACAGATCTGGAGCTGCCCTGTGCATGCGATCAGCAGCATTACAATGACGGTTTCAAAACGAGGGGAGGGAGTCACATGAGATGGATCCGGGGAGTTGCAGGTATCTTGATGCTGTCTTTTTTGTCACTTTGTATGGCGGTCGCAGATTTGACCGTCCGGATTTCGGATTGGAGAAAACGGTAGAAAAGGAGGATGCAGGATGAAGTTTTTTAAGGAACCTAAACAGTTTGAAGAGGAAGAGTGGGAACATCTGGTGATCGGATATTTTCATGGGAAAGCAATCGTTAAGGATGAAAACGGGCACTTATTTTTTCTGAAGTGTGAGGAAGCCGCCGCCCCCATCGGAACGGCGCTTCCAAAAGGATTGGCAGAGCCGATCGGGAAGCTAAGCAGTACCGAGCAGGAACAGATCGAAGAAATTTACGGTGCTTGACCGGGAAAGCAGGTGCAAGATGAGCGAGAGCAAACGTCCAACCCAAGCCCAGAGGCAAAGGTGGAAACAAGCGGCGATGGAACAACAAGCGAAAATGAAAGAGATGATCCAGACGTTGGCGGAATCCTATCAGGAGAATCCGGAAACCATTGCAGAACTGTTACAGTTTGGAAGTAAGTTCTATCGGTACAGTGTGCGGAATACCATGCTGATCTACCAGCAGAACCCCCATGCGACGTATGTGCAGAGCTATAAAGCATGGAAAGAAATGGGCTATTCCCCCAAAGAGGGTGTCCATGGGATGAAAGTATTTGTCCCGGTCAAGACGACCTGGCTGGAACTGGAAGCGGGGAAGCGGGTGCAACTGAAATATGCCAGCAAGGAAGACCGGATCCGGTATCAGGCGGGGGAAATTCCCGGTACGGTGCGTACAAGCTATGAAATCGGAACCGTGTTTGACATTGCACAGACCACCTATCCGCCCGAACTCTATCCGAAACTGTATGCGGTAGGATACCCGTCGGAGCTCCATCGGGATGTGGAAAAAGGGCTGGCGGCTTATGCAGAGGCGCGGCTGGGATGTCCGGTCCAGGTGGAAGACCTGAACTCCATTTCCCTGCGCGGCGCATTTTATCCCGCAGAAAATAAAATCCGTCTGAATGAGCGTTTGGAAGACAGCCAGAGGCTTTCTACTTTGGCGCACGAACTGGGACATGCTATGCAGCATCGGGAAATGACAAAGAGTGAGGCACAGATGGAGCTGGAAGCGGATGCCTTGGGAATCATGATGGAGCAGTATCTGGGATTTGAACCAACGGAGGCAAGAAAACGTCATCTGGCAAAGTGTTACCGCGGCTATCAGGAGGAATACCGGAATCATCTGGGAGAGAGGGAATCCTTTGGGACCGTGATGGAACAGGTGTTTCAGAAATTCAGGCAGGAATTACCGGAAATCGAACAGTATATCCAGAAATATGTCCCGGAACAGACGCTTCAAAAACTGAGCCAGCCACAGAGGGGAGAGCGTCCGGAACAGACGAACAAGGAGCGGTATGCACAGATCAAAGCGCAGATCCGGATCGTGGATTATGCACAGCAGCATGGGTATCATGTGGTGGCAAAAGGAAACTACTATACGCTGAAAGAACATGACAGTGTGATCATTGACCCGGAGAAGAACTGCTTTTGGAGGAACAGTGGGCGTGGAACCAATCCTCAGGGATCGGTCATTGACTTTGCCATGAACTTTGTCCATTCCGGAGATCTGGAGGCTTCCCTGGAGGAGTTGAGCCAGCAGGTCGGGGGAACGTCTTATCCTGTGGGGCAGATAAGGGAACATCCGGCAACCGTGAAACCTGTGGGACAGGTATCGCTAAAAGACAATCTCCCAGAGCGGAACCGGGATATGCGTCGGGCATATGCCTATCTGACGAAAACCCGGTGGATCGACCCGGATGTGGTACAGGAATTTGTAGACCGGAAAATGCTGTACCAGGATGTAAGGGGAAATTGTGTGTTTCTGGCATATGGGGCAGACGGAGAGCCGAACTTTGCCACGTTTCGGGGAACCCTTTCGGAACGGAAATTTTTAGGGGACATTAAGGGAAGCGATTATACCCATGATTTTTATGTCAACAATGGGGCAGAGAAACTGATCGTGACGGAAAGTGTGATTGATGCCATGAGTGTCATGAGCATTCTAAAGGGACAGGGCGTGGAGTTTCAGAAGTATGATTATCTTGTTCAGGCAGGAACCCAAAAATATGATGCGGTGCTGACTCAATTAGAGGAACATCCCAAGGTGAACGAAGTGTTGCTGGCAATGGATCATGATATCGCCGGTGTAAAAGGCATGCAAAAAGTAAAGGAACTGGTCTGGGAGTTTCCGGAAGAACGCAAGGTTTCCATCCATGTCCCAGATCCACAATATAAGGACTGGAATGAGGTGCTTTCCACTGCCATGCGGAAGATGCAGCCGTTGGAGCAGATCTCGTTTTTGAGAGAGGGAGAGTTACCGGAAATTCATTACTGTGCCGTGCAGAGCACGGAGCAGATCGAAGAGCGGGGATTCCGGAAACGTGGGGATCAGGAACAATACCGTTTAGTGGAGATTGGGAGAGAGGGACAGATTCAACCCATGGAGATCAACCGAAACGTGATCTATACAGATCCGGCGCAATTAAAACCACTGGTTCCGAAAATGTATGAACTGATCAAGTATGACGAACTAGACGAACTGCGTGTATTACACATAGAACAGTCCCGGGAACCGGAACAGAAACTGCCAGAAGCGCAACCTCAGGGATCCGGGAACAAGCTGATTGCTGAGCAGATCCGGGTGGAAAATGGGCTGGTGATGGCGGAAGTACGACTGGATGGTCAGATGGAAAAACTGGCAGTTTCCAAAGAGGGAGAACGATATTATGTAGAAACCGGATATGCCTTTGACCATACGCTTCAGGCATATGATCTGGATGAAAATACGGTGGAACAGATCCGGGAACAATTAGGAGAACGGATGGAAGAGCTTGGAGAAGGTCTGTTATATCTGGAAGAATCGCTTATGATACCACAGAGGAAATCTTCCCCTTTTTTAGAAAGGGTGCAACAGGAAGAGCAGAAAAAAGATGAGATGGGGCTGGATTACCAGCCGGAAGAAGTAATGGAAATGATGCTGTAAAACAGCACGAAATTCAATGAAAAAGCGGCTGCCTGTTGTTTGGGTACAGGAGGCAGCCACTCATAATCTCCAATCACGGATCATTTGAAAAGGCACCGGATTGATAGCCAGTTGGACGTTGTGAGAGACAGACATAGGGTTCTCACAAGAGGCTACGAGGCACGGATTGTTTTCAAACCTCCCTGATTGGAAAGCAGTATAGCATGATACTTTTTGAAAAGCAAGAAAACGCTGATACAAATGTATTGGAGTATAAGAAGTAGTAGGGAGGAGGGCAGATCATGCAAAAGATAAAACTGGAAGTGTTCCAGACGCTATTTACAAAAAAACTGACTGGAAATGAGATTGATTTTATTCTCACGTTATCTCATATGCAGGATGAACGAGGATGCGTCTGCGGACTGCATTATAAAGAGATGATGGAAAAAACTGGCATGTCTGCCCAGGCATTTTATGACTGCAAGAAATCTCTGCAGGAAAAAAAGGTGATCGAAGTGCGTCCGGGAAAACAGGACTATGATATTTTTCTGGTTGGAAATGATTTTACCCGGTATACCAAACAGGACTACTCCGAACAAAAGGTGAAATATGTGAAGACCAACAGTAAGCTGTTTGCAGATTTGAACTGGAAACTGTTAAAGCCGGCACAGAAGCTCCTTGCGATGGATTTATATCATATCAGCCGTGCAAGTAAGGGAAGAACGTACCGGATTGGGCGGCAGAATTTTTTGGAGAAGTATGCAGACCGGAAGAATCCAGATGGATCGATCCGGAGAGGAAAACTGGGAATCAGTGAGCGCACCCTTCAAAAGTATTTGAAGATGCTGAAACTTTATTTCTATATCGGGATCAAAGAGGGGATGTATTATATTACCCTTCGGAGCAAGTTTGCAGAGGAAGCAGTGACTTCCGAAAATAATCAGACCTATGATCGTCTGGTACAGGTGGCATGCCGGAGAAATCGGATCGATGCATATGATCCAAAGGAAGCACGGCAGATCCGGGATGTCCTGTTATATTACCGGAAAGCGCTTCAGGAGAAAAACGTATACATATTGGATATTTTTACCCGGATGATCGAGACAATCAATGTGAACCGGATTCGTCCGGCAAAGTGGAAACGGTATTTGAAGAAATCCCTGTTCCATAAGATCCTACGGGAAGACTATTTATTTGCATAAAGAATAATGCGTCCTGGCAGTGGTGTCAGGACTGATTGTGGTTGCCGGGTTTTGGGGAATTTGGCATAATATGTGAAAGTCTGCATTCAAAAAGGCGGGAATCGGGAGAAAACAGAAGAAAATCAGGGCATGGATTTGTTCCATGCAGTGGAAACGCAGGAAAAAACGTCCTGCGCTTTTTTTGCGTGAAAATGCTTTTCCAATTTTGAGGTAGATTTTTCAGTGGCATTCCAAAACCGGAATCATGTGAATAATTTTTTTCCAGTTTCAGGGTAGATTTCTATTTTTCCCTTTCCAATTTCAGAACCGTGTGAAAAGTGAGAACCCCCCGGAAATGCAAGGGAAAACCAGCATTTTTATTTCGAGCAAATCTATAAGTATTTATAAACTTAATTGTTATATAAATAAAGGAGTGTCTACAACTCCTGTGCTTGGAAATCAAAAACTCAAGCAGAAGCAAGTGCTGGGAGGTGCATCAAAATAGAAGAATATTCACTTGTTTTGGAGCTTGTAATGACACAAATCAGTTTTTGGAAACAGTTTTCATGAATCCTATGTTTATGCGGTTCATTCCGATAAAAAAGAAAATAAGAAGGGGGTATTCCGGTGAAAATCCAGACTTCCGAATACAGATATATTATAATAATAGTAACAAAAGAAGAGAAAGGAGACAGACAAATGTATGGGGAAGACGCTTTGAGTACACAGATCGAAGAGCTTGCCATTTATGGATTAATGGAGCGGAATGATCTAGTGCGAGAGCGGATGAAATTTCTAAAAAAACGTTATGGATGGTGGCAAGTACGCGAAGCAGTGTTAGAAAGCGGATATTGGTCGATTCTGCAAACGTATCTTTGACATCGTACCGGAATCCGGTACAACAGTGAAGTGAGGAAGAGACGTACCGGATTCCGGTACGGATAAGGAAAAGGAGGACAAACAAATGAGAACGTATGTATTAGCAAATTTAAAAGGCGGAGTGGGAAAGACGACTTCTACCGTCAATCTGGCATACAGTTTGTCAGAACTGGGAAAACGTGTATTGGTGATCGATACAGATCCACAGACAAACTTGACACCATTTTTTACGAAAGCGGATCCATCGGGAAAGAGCATCCGAGACGTGCTGCAGCATCCGGAGCATATGAAGTCCTGTATCTATAAAAGTAAATATCCATTGATCGATGTGATCAAAGGAGATGTGCGGCTACGAGAAGATGATGCGGCTAATCCGGATTGTTTAAAGCAGGCATTAGAACAAGTGGCGGATCGGTATGATATTTGTCTGATCGATACCAGACCTGCATTTGAAAAAATCACACTAAATGCCATTCATGCAGCGGATGTGATGTTGGTTCCAGTGTATTTGGATAAGTTCTGCCGGGATAATCTGCTTCTGGTGGAAGACCAGATCAGCCGGATCAACACCCATGACCGGGAAGAAGAACACAGCCTGCCGTGGTTTATCTTTGTCAATAAGATTGAAAATAAGCGTGTTCAGAAGAAAATTTATCAGGACATGGCCAGCCAGCATTCCTGGCCGTTTCTGAACACTTGTGTGACGAAAGGGGCGGTTGCGGAAAATGCCTTGAATCTGTATAAGCCGCTGTGGCGTCACCGTCGGAGCAGCCGGGTGACACAAGATTACATGGAGTTGGCAAAGGAAATCTTGGAGGTGTAGGTTGATGGCAAATATCGGAGACGTATTTAAGGAAGAAACGAAAAAGGCAGGGGCAAGGCCCACGCGAGCAACCAAGTGGATCCATTACAGTAAAATAAAAGACAACCAGAACCAGTACCGATGCGGCGGTACGGACGAGGAACGACAGCAGTACCGGAAACAGGTGGAAGATCTGGCAATGCTGATCACAGCCAGCGGCGGTGTGCTGCAGAACCTGTTGGTGAAAAAGATCGGAACCGATGAATATGAAATGATCGCCGGACATCACCGCCGGGATGCCTGTAAGAAACTGGTGGAAGAGGATGGACTGGAAGACTATGCATTGCTTCCCTGCAACATTGAAACGGTATCGGAAGCCAGGGAAGAATTTGACCTGTACGCAACCAATATTTTCCCGGAGAAGAGCGAGTATGAAAAAATGCATGAGTTGGAGCGGATGAAGCATCTGATTGAAACCTATCCGGAAGAGTTCCCGGATCTTCAGAAAGGGCGGATGGTGGATCGCCTGGCGGCACAGATGAAGATGAGCAAGACCACGGTAGGCGAATACTTGACAATCTCCAAAAATCTGGAAGAAGAGGGAAAGAAGCAGTTCCGATCCGGAGAATTAAAAAAATCGGCTGCAGTGGAACTGGCATCTTTGGAGCAGGAAGAACAAAAGGAACTGCTGAAAAAGGGTACGACAAGTCTTCGGGAGATCCGGAACTATAAAAAGGAAAAAGCAAAAGATCCGGATGCTGGATCGGATCCGGAACCACTGGAAACTGCGCCAGAGGAAAGGACATGGCCGAAACCGGAACAGAGCATGGTCGGACAGAACATACAGCCGGAAAAGAAAGAGGAAATGCAGTTGGAGGCAACAGATTCGGAAACAAAAATGAATCCATCCGACCCAAAAGATCCGGCAGAATCTTCCGAAGAGATCGAAACCAAAATGGCAGAAAGAGACGAACCAAAAGAACTCCGGACTGCGATGGAATGTGAGACGTTCCTCAATGACTATAAAAACTGGGAAATCTGGTGTAAGAACCTCTATACGGAAGAAATCTTTTATCGGCAGGAACTGGCAGACGGTACGGCAGTCATCGTGAAAGCGTTCCCTTACACGGATGAATTTCAGCAGGAACGTGAGGGAACCAAGATGTACTTATTCAAACCGGAAATGAAGCACTTAAAAGATGCAGAATCTTCCAGAATGGAAGTAATCCAGTATTTGAAGAAAACAGGAAAATAAAATAGATTGGACTGCGTACCGGAATCCGGTACGCAGGGAAAGGGGCGGAATATATGACATTAAGAAATTTTTTGAAATTGCATAAGGGTGGAGATGCATATGTGTCTATTCATAAAGAAACAACATACAATCGGGAAATGGATATATATACAGAAACTTATTATTTTGAGGAAGCCTGTCAAGAAGATATTTTAGAATCTGATACATTCAAGGAGATAGCTAGTAAGCAAGTAGACCAGTTTTGCGTGATCGGTGGAGGGACGTATCCAGTGGAATTATGTATCAGTCTGAAAGAAGAGGTTTGAAAAAGAAACAGAAAGTATGTGTCTACGTACCGGAATCCGGTACGCAGGGAAAGGGGCAGAATATGAACTATGATAAGGATGGAGCAACATTAAGCATTGAAATCCCGGCATATACGGTGGAATTGGATCACTGGGAACTGTGGACTCTGCTTACTTATATCGCAAGGCGGAATCCAGACGTTGTAGATGTTCTGGGAACATCGGAATATCCCATCGAGAGGCTCTTACAGAATTATTACGGATGCATGTATTTGGAGAATATGGGGCGGAAAGAGAAAGGATTTTGCATGGAAGAGCGTCAAATGCGACGGGCAGAATCAGATACAGAGGAAGCGTGGAGCGCATATGAAAAGATGAAAAACCGGATGGAGAGGGAACTGGGAGAACCGATAGAAACGGATGGATATTGCGGGGCTGATCCGGATCCGGAGCTAGAATCGGAAGTGTTGGAGAAGCAGGAAAGACTGGAGGAAGCATGGCGGCAGATAGAGCAATCGCTTGCAGTGATCAAAGAAGAGATCGGGGAACTGCAAGGAGTCACATTTCATTCAGATTTAGTATAAGAAGAGGAAAGCTGCGTACCGGATTCCGGTACGCATAGAAAGGAGTTAAAAGATGATGAAATATGAAAATGGAAGATTGGTGTTAGAAATCCCGGCACATACAGAAGAGTTTGATACGATCGGGCTGTCAGCAATGCTTACCTATATTGCCAGAAGAAATCCGGAGATTATCAAGCAGATGGAGATGGAAGATCTTTCGATGGAAGCGGTTCTGCAGGAATATTACAAAATCATCAGCCGCGAGGGTATGGTGTTATTGGAGCAGAAGTATTTAAAAGAACGTAACAACGGAAAACGTGCAGTATCAGATACGGCAGAGGCGCACATGGCATATACGCAGTTGGAAGAGGCATTGGAGGCAGAACTTGGCGAATCATTTCAAAAGGACGGATATTATGTTGCAGAGCAGGAATTAGAAGAACTGGGGATCGAACTGGATGCGGAGGAAGAGGTACTTTTGAAAAAAGAACAACTTATTGCATTGTGGGAGACATTGGAAGAATCCAAGGATGCGGTCAAGGAAAAAATCGAAGCATTGGAAGGAATCAGCTTGGAATATTGATTTTAACAGAGGAGCTGTACCGGATTCTGGAACGTGGGGAAATTGAAAGCAATCGAAAAGATTGTACCGGAATCCGGTACCAGTGAAAGGCGGGATAAAAAACTTTTATGAATTGAGAAATACATAGGTTTTGGAAGCGGATTTTTATCGATGATAGGAACTGTTTCTTATTATTGGAACAGGTATCAGCCCAGTGAGCAGGAAGTGATAGGATTGTGTTTGTTTTTCTTGGGATTTGGATTTTTTGTGATGGTTGGAGGACAGAGCATCATTATCTGGAAAAACAGAAAGTGGGCGGAAAATCTTCAACGAAGGATTTTAATGATAGAAGACATACAAAATGAAAGAAAAAAGAAATAGGTTGCAAATTTATTTTTAGCACGATACTATATAAGAGAAGATAAATATCATCTTGCGGGAAGATTTTTTAAAGAGATTCGCCGTAGCTGCGAAAGCACAAGATGGACTGTATATCCAGAAATGGATGTGCAACTCATTTCACTGTGGACAGCGGCGTCCTCTGCTGTCCACAACAAAAAAGTAGTGAAGTGAAAAAAGAAAGGTGGGGATGAACATGGCATTGGCAGAACAGAAAACTTATACAGTTGAGGATATTTATAATTTGCCGGAAGGACAGAGGGCTGAGCTGATCGATGGGAACCTTTACAATATGGCGCCGCCAACCCGACAGCATCAACAGATCATTCTTTACCTTGCCAGAAAGATTTCAGACTATATTGACGAAAAAAAGGGAACTTGCGAAGTTGATTTGGCTCCGTTTGCTGTCTTTTTAAATGAAGATCATAGAAACTATGTGGAACCGGACATTTCAGTGATCTGTGATAAAAACAAACTGACAGACAAAGGATGTAATGGCGCTCCAGACTGGATTATAGAAGTGGTTTCACCTGGAAGTCAGAGAATGGACTGCATGATTAAATTGTTTAAATATCGAACCGCAGGCGTGAAAGAATATTGGATCGTGGATCCGCTGAAAAAACTGGTGACAGTTTATGATTTTGCGAATGATGGTTTTGGTGAGTATAGTATGTCCGATATTGTAAAAGGTAATGTTTTTCAGGAACTGGAAATTGACTTTTCAGAAATATAGGAGTTGTGAAGAAATCTGGATGTAGTGTTCAGGTTTCTTTTTTATTGGAATGTATCGGAATCCGGTACGCAGGGAAGATCCGGGAAGAGGCAGCAATCGGAAGAAAGTTGTACCGGAATCCGGTACGCAAAGAGAATCCGGGAAGAGGTAGCGATCGGAAGAAAAATGTACCGGAATCCGGTACGCGGAGCAAAACCAGAAACAGGCAGTGACTGGAAGAAAGTTGTACCGAAATCCGGTACGCGAAGGAAGATTAGGAAAACTGCGACTGGAAGAGGAACGTACCGAAATTCGGTACGTCAAGGAAGATCAGGAATAAGCAGCGACAGCGATTGGAAGAATGTACCGGAATTCGGTACACACAGGAAAATTCAGAATGGAACGAAGAGCATCGCAGTACTGGGAGAAAAGAGTGCAAGGTCAAATACAAATATGCAACTATAATTATTATAGAACTATCATCTCAAAAAAGTTTAAAACAGTAGAAAATTTTATTGTAATAGAAAAGAGGGAGCTATTGTGAAACAAGATAAAAAGAAACTTCCAGTTGGAATAGACCATTTTGAAAAATTACGGTTGAATGATTTTTATTATGTAGATAAAACGGGTTTGATAAAAAAGTTGTTGAACAATCGAAGTAAAGTAAAGCTGTTGACACGTCCGAGGCGGTTTGGAAAATCATTGAATATGAGTATGTTGGAAAATTTCTTTTCGATTCAAAAAAAACAGCAAATCTTTTGTGGGTTAAAGATTATAAATGAAACAGCGTTGTGTGAAGAATATATGGGAAAATTCCCGGTGATTTCTATTTCATTGAAGAATGTGAATGCTACATCCTTTGAGTGTGCTTTTCAACTGGTAGCACAAATTATTGCTGAAGCGGCTGAAAAGGTACAGTTTCTTATGGAGAGTAATCAGCTTACAGAGTATAACAAAAGGGAATATCAGAAGTTATTGGAAGATATGAGTGAAACAGAGGTGTTAGGAAGCTTGAAAAAATTAACACACTTGCTTTTCAGACATTATAATATGCCGGTTATTTTATTGATCGATGAGTATGATGTGCCGTTGGCAAAAGCATATGAAAATGGTTATTATAAGCAAATGGTTGTTTTGATCCGGAATTTATTCGACCAGACACTAAAAGAAAATGAAAATTTGAAGTTTGCAGTATTGAGTGGGTGTATGCGGCTTCCACAAGAAAGTATATTTAATGGAGTGGATCACTTGCATAGTTCATATATTTCAGATATAGAATGTAATAAATATTTTGGGTTTACAGAGGAAGAGATAAAGGAAATTCTTGTTTACTACGAATATAAGGATAAATATCCTGTAATAAAAGAGTGGTATAAGGGGTATCAGTTCGGTAATGTGGAAGTGTATTGCCCCTGGGATATTGTTTGCTATTGTGCTAAGTTGCGAGTGGATCAAAATGCACAGCCAGAAAGTTATTGGATTAATACAAGCAGCAATGAAATTTTGGGGAAATTTATACAAGAAGCAGAAAATAGTATAGTTAAACGAGAGATTGAAAAATTAATGGAGGGAGAAGTGGTTGTAAAAGAAATTCATTCAGAATTGAGTTATGACAACATAGATCAGTCGATGGAAAGGATGTGGAACATTCTGTATTGGACCGGATATTTAACGCAGTGCGGAAGACGGAACGAAAAAGTTTATAAATTAGCGATACCGAATAAAGAAATAGGAACATTTTTTGCTACACAGATTATGGCACATTTTAAAGAGAATGTTTCAAAAAACAAGATACTTTTAAAACATTTTTATACGGTGCTTGAACAGGGCGAAGCGATGGAGGTTCAGGTGTGCTTGAGAGAATATCTGAAAAAGATGATCGAGATTCGGGCTACTTACTGCAAAAACGTTATGGAAGAAAAATATTATCAAGAATTTCTTTTGGCAATTTTACAAAAAAATGATCAGTGGATAGTTGAGACAGATCAATGGGGGAACGATGCTACTATTTTGATTAAAACAGGAGAGCGGGGAGAGGGAATCATTATTGCAGTGAAATATATGTCGGACGGGAAGTTGGATTCTGTATGTAAAGAGGTGGGAGAACAAATTTCAGATAGTAAATACAGGGAATGGATTGAGGAGCATGAAATTCAAAAAATATTAAAATATGGAATTGCATGCTATAAGAAGCAATGCAGAGTAGAGGTTGAGAAATAAGATTTAATGAAGAAATCTGGACAGAGTGTTCGGGTTTCTTTTTTATTGGAAACGTACCGGAATCCGGTACGTTAGGGAAGATCCGGGAAGAGGCGGCGATCGGAAGAAAAATGTACCGGAATCCGGTACGCAAAGAGAATCCGGGAAGAGGTAGCAATCGGAAGAAAGCTGTACCGAAATCCGGTACGCAGAGCAGAACCGGAAACAGGCAGTGACTGGAAGAAAGTTGTACCGAAATCCGGTACGCAGGGAGAATCCAGGAGCAGACAGCAATCAGAAAAAAGTTGTACCGGAATCCGGTACGCAGAACAGAACCGGAAACAGGCAGAGACTGGAAGAAAGTTGTACCGGAATCCGGTACGCAGGGAGGATCCGGGAACAGGTAGCGATCGGAAGAAAGCTGTACCGAAATCCGGTACGCAGAGAAGAACCGGGAAGAGGCAGTGATTAGGAGAAAAATGTACCGGAATCCGGTACACAAGAGAGGATTAGGAAACAGGTAGCGAGCAGAAGCAAGAAATTCTTTTGAAATCCTTACAGAAAAATAATCAATGAGGTGCTGAGATGGATCAATGCGTGGGCGATGCGGATATTTTAATCAAAATAGTAAAGTGGGGAGTGGGAAACATCATTGTATCGAAATATATACCGAGCGGTAAGCTGGATTCTGGGTGCAAAAAGGTGGTGGAACAAATTCCAGAGAATAAATACAGGGGATGGATTGAGACGTATGAAATACAAAACATATTAAAATATGGAATTGCATGTTATAAGAAATAATGCAGAGCAGAAATTGAGAGCTAGGGAGCGATGAAGAAATCTGGATGTAGTGTTCAGATTTCTTTTTTTGTGGAGATGTACCGGAATCCGGAACATGCAGAGGAAGCGAAAGTAATCGGAAAAGTTGTACCGAAATCCGGTACGCAAAGCAATATCGAATTGCATCAGGGATTGAAAGAGTGACGTATCAGATTCTTATTAAAAAATGTGAAACATGTTTTGTGAATAGTAGATTTCATAGGAGAAAGGGCGTTGCTGCATGCCAGTTTTGGCATGTCTTTTCTTTCGATAAAAAAGAAAAAGTAAGGTTGATAATAGGGGAAAAATCCAGACTGTATAGTCTCAAAATAGTATAATTATATTAAAGGAAATGCAAAAAGCATTCTAAAAAATCAAACGGAGGGAATCGAAATGAAGAGATACAGAAATGAAAAAGGTCAGCTTACAATCAGTTTTGAAGAAATCAAAAAGAAAACCATTGTAGAGGCGTCTAACTACTATAAGCCTGGAAGCGTATATTTAAACGCTGCGGACGGTCGGGAATATGTTTATCTGCTTCCGATTCCGGGAGATGGAGAACTGGCACACTTCCAGAGCTTCGACGGCTACAACTTATTTATTCCAATCGATAGTCTGGGAACTTTTCTTCCGGATGTCGCAAGTGATGGCAGGGAATTGCTTTTTGTAGAATAGATACAATCCGTGTGCAGTAATGAGGAGAGGTAGATCGGAGTTGGAGTGCTACTCCGACTGTCTTTCCTAAAAAGTAGGAAAGGAAATGAAGTAAATGACAATAAAAATACCACAAGAAAAATATCCAATAGAACCCGTTAGAAAAGCGTTAAAAAGCAATGGTTTCCGATATTCTAAAAAAGAAAGTTGCTTTATATGGAAGATTTCATGTGTATTGAAAGTGTTCGCTTTGGGTATTTGTAAAAACATAATTTTAGTAAAAAATACGAAAGGCGATGAATGGCATGGAAGTTGTAGAAATTCAATGCAGATGCAAAGACTGCATTTGCTACAATGGCAATGGGAAAGAAAAGGGTTTTTGTGAGTATTGGATTTGTGAACCTTACGATACTTATGTAGAAGTGGAAGAAAAGGATTTTTGTAGTAATGGGGAGCGTAAAAGATGAAAAAAGCACTGAAGATAATTTTAGAATGGTTTGAATTGTTCATGTTTTCTGTGGGTTTTATCTTGCTTATGATCCTGTATTGGATTTTTTTCGGATATTAGACTGTTAGAAAAGTGAAATACCGTAGCTTGCACAGTGGGAGGATATTTGTTATATTATGTAAAAAGAATCTGGTGCATAGAAGAATATTATTTAACAATGAAATTTAGTGATGTGGAACAGTAGAAGAGGAGGGCGAAAAATATGAATACAATTCCGATTATTGATATGTCTAACACATTTATTGAACATTCGATGGTAATCAATAATTTTGTCACAACGGTAGGAAATCAATTAAAATCATCTTTATGTCGTGTGTTTGGTGATAGTGTAAAATATAAATGGACAGAAAATGATAATAAACCAGTTATCCCGGATGTATCGATTAACTGTGATATAAAGAATCGGAGAGCAACGAATTTCTTAGGTGTGCCGCGATTTATTATGGAAGTGATTTCGGATTCAACAGAATCTTATGACCGTAATGAAAAGATGGAACTATATCGGATGGTAGAAGTGGCAGAATATTGGCTAGTGGACTGGAGAAAAAAACAGGTTGAAATTTATGTGCTTGTACCCGATGAAACAACTGTGGACAAGATGGCGTATCAATTAAAAAATGTGATAACAGAAGAGAATAAAGAGCAGTTAGCTGTATATATGTTTCCAAATGTCCACATCGAATATGAACAATTATTTGATGGAATTGAATAGAAAAAGAAAGAAGAAATCTGGAAAGTGAATGAATCCGGGTTTCTTTTTTTGAGAAAATTCGGGAAGATTTCGATTAGAAAAATTGTACCGGAATCCGGTACGCAGGGAGAATCTGGGAACGGCGGCGATCAGAAGAAAGTTGTACCGAAATCCGGTACGCAGAGAGAATGCAGGAACAGGCAGCGATCAGAAGAAAGTTGTACCGGAATCCGGTACGCAGGAAAGATCCGGAAATGGGCAGTGATCGAAAGAAAGTTGTACCGGAATCCGGTACGCAGAGAAAATGCGGGAACAGGTAGCGATCGGAAGAAAGCTGTACCGGAATTCGGTACGCAGGGAGAATCCGGGAACGGCGGCGATCAGAAGAAAGTTGTACCGAAATCCGGTACGTTATAGAGAAAATAGAAAATGGAATGGAAGCGCATCAGGATCTGGTGCGTTTTTTGTGCAGCAAAAAAGAAAATATGGGGCGGATAATATGAGTAAAAATCAGACTGTGACAGATAGAAATGGTATAATTATATTGTCAAAGGAAGTGGGAAAACCATTGATAATAAAGTGAAAGGAGCATGAAAAAAGCTACTGTGCGACCAGTAGCTTTCCCGAGGGAGAATGGTTCATCTTGCGATGATTCTTCCTCATAGCACTATGTATAGTATGAACTATACATAGTCTAACAAACTGGATCGAAAAATGCAAGAAAAATTTTGAAAAGAGGAAAAGACTATGAATGAAAAAACAATGAATATGAATCTGGAAGAGTTTACAGAACGTGTAGCGGAGAGCGTGCGGAAGAAGATGCCACAAATGGAGATTAAAACAGTTCAACAAAAGAAAAATAATGGAGTTTCCAAGTTGGGTATCTGCATGGAAAAAAAGAAAGGCGAAGATGGTTGGAGTGCTAATCCAATCCTATATCTGGATGATATTTACAGTAAGGTTCAGAAAATGGAACAAATTGAAATGGTTGCAGATAAAATGATAGAATGTTATGAAACGAAGTTGAAAAAAGGACTGGATTTACACCATATAGTAGACGTTCTGGACTACGAAAAAAGTAAATCGCGTTTATATCCCAAATTGATTTCTACAAAAGAAAATAAAGAACTGCTTTCCGATGTTCCACATAAAAATATTTTGGATTTATCATTGGTGTATTATTTACGTTGTGACTCCAGTGAGTTGGGGGCGAGTGCTACTTCCTTAGTGACAAATAGGCAGTTAGAAACATGGGTCGTTGATGTGAAACAACTGCATCGAGATGCTT
>OLRL01000025.1_pt1 | contig 141764 bp, 152 predicted proteins | sample 1643201 | NCBI WGS metagenome assembly OLRL01 (sample SAMEA3136649, study PRJEB25190) | human gut metagenome | biome: human gut; feature: human-associated habitat; material: faeces | place: Austria | collected 2013
AATGCCTTTGGTTTCAGGAACTTTGAAAACTTTAAAAAACGGATTTTGATTGCATTGAACATAAAGAAAGAGAGGACGAAGTTCGTCCTCTCTAGGTGTTAGCTTTTAATCTACCCACTACAGTTGACAAAGAGCCTTATAAACAAACCCCACCAAGATTAAATCTTGGGGGGGTTGGTGGGGAATAATAACATTCTCCCGATTTTTTATCGCTCTAAGCAATTCTAAAACCTTGATTTACTAGGCTTCCGCAATCAAATTGCGATACTCTATTATTTAAGAGTAACTGAAGCTCCAGCTTCTTCAAGTTTAGCTTTGATTTCTTCAGCTTCAGCTGCAGCAACACCTTCTTTAATAACTGATGGTGCACCATCAACGATAGCTTTAGCTTCTTTAAGACCTTCGCCTGTGATTTCACGTACAACTTTGATAACGCCAACTTTTTTGTCGCCTGCAGATGTCAATTCAACGTCGAATGAATCTTTAGCAGCACCAGCGTCAGCAGCACCATCTGCAGCAGCAGCTACAGGAGCAGCAGCAGTTACGCCAAACTCTTCTTCGATAGCTTTTACAAGGTCGTTCAATTCAAGGATTGAAGCTTCTTTAATTTCAGCAATAATGTTTTCAATGTTCAATGCCATTGTGATTTCCTCCAAATGTGTTTTTTAATATAGTATTTTAAACGTAGCTTAGGCTACGAGTTGTGAAGATGGGCTTACGCAGCACCGTCTTCTTTGCTTTCTGCAACAGCTTTGACAGCGTATGCAACGTTGCGCACTGGCGCTTGAAGTACAGAAAGGAGCATAGAAAGCATACCTTCTTTGTTTGGAAGTGATGCAAGAGCGTTGATTTCTTCGACTGAAGTAATCGCACCGTCAACAACACCACCTTTGATTTCAAGAGCTTCAGCGCCTTTAGCAAATTCGCTAATAACTTTTGCTGGTGCGATAACATCTTCGTTCGAGAATGCTACTGCAGATGGACCAACGAAAAGTTTTTTAAGGTCTTCAAGACCTGCTTTTTCAGCTGCACGGCTCAAGATAGAGTTTTTGATAACTTTAAATTCAACGCCTGATTCACGAAGATTACGACGAAGAACTGTATCTTGGTCAACTGTAAGTCCACGAGAGTCAACAACAACGATAGATGCTGCTGCTTTCATTTTATCAGCGACAATAGCAACTTGTTCAGCTTTCTTAGCAATAATAGCTTCACTCATTAGTAGTTTTACCTCCGTTTTTATTTTTGGGCTAGGCACAAAAAAACCGTACCTAAACCTAGACACGAAAGTACAATACGTCACAAAAAAATAGTTACGTTTTGTGCCTCGGTTGGATGTTTACGAGTCTAGCTCCCCAACTGTCTTAGGTCAGTTTTTTTCAAACCTTATATAGAATACCATTATCTGAATCAGACGTCAAGAGAAAAATACAACTTTTTTGGATTTTTTCTCTATCTTTTTTGAACATCATAAAGCCTCTCAAAATCCAAAGATTCAAGAGGTCTTTTCTAATCATATCTAAGAGCTTCGAAAGGATCGAGTTTTGATGCCTTATTTGCCGGCAGGATTCCTACGCCTGCTGAGAAGCCTATTCTTCCCATGGCTACGCCAAGAGAGACCGTCTCTTTAAGATCCATTGCATTCCCAATTGTTCCAACTACAAGGGCCGCAAAACCTAGACCAATCAGGCCATCCAGGATGGTAAGGACCATCGATTCAATCAAAAACGAGTCAAGATTTTACGACATATGGAGCCTAAAACGTTACGAAGACCAATCTCTCGTGTCCACTCAGTTACTGAAACCAACATGATATTCATAACACTAATCACACCAACTAATAATGAGATCGCAGAAATATCACCGACAACAGTGGTAATAATCCCAATAATCGTGTTGACCTGATCTAAGGCTGAACTCATATCTGCTGCCTTATATTCTCCATTGTCATCTTGGGACAAGTGGGTCAAGCGTTTAGCGACATCCTTAGCGACACTGCTACTATTTTTCACATCGGTCACATGGAAACAAATCTGACCATTAGGATCAGTATTATTCTCAGCTGCTAACTAGATATTGGCCACAAGAGCTGTCCCAATTTCACCAGAGGAACCAATCGCTGTGTCAGTGTTTCTTATAGACACCAATCACACGATAATCATTGTTTCCAATAGTAACCACTTGGTTAAGGGCATCCCCATTCGTCTCAAAGAGTTTTTTAGCCACCATCTAATCAATGACAATAACTCGCGAAAAGTTTTTATAATCATTGTCTTGCAAGGAACGTCCTGTCAACATCTCTAACTTTTTAGCTTTAAAGTAGCCCTGACTGGCACCTGTGATATTAACATTCTTTACGGTCTTTTTTGGAGGGAAATAGAGGAAGTTAGGCTGTTAGTCACAAAATAACTATCAATACCAGGCGTCTGCCTAGCCACTTGCTCTAGCCAAACTTCTTTAACCAGTTTGGTAGGTTTTGCCAAATCTACATAAGCAGGATCTAGCTCCTCAGCCTTTAGTGTCTCGCCATCCTTAAAGGATTTTTCAGCCATGGTAATAACTTTTTTGAACTTCTTTCAGCCCTGATGCAATTTTTTGTTGCTTGGCATCGGCATTACCAAGTTTGACCCTAACTTGCTTGATTTTCTGAGTCTCATCATCGTAAAGCCAGACATAGTTGTCAGTGCCTTTCTTGCTCACAGCAGTTACAGGAACCAACAAGACATCATCATTTGTCACTTCAAGATATACATTAAAACCTTGCTTAAGTTTGCCGATGGAGCTAGTCAATTGAACCTTATATTCATACTGGGAACCTGACTGACCTGAATTGCCAGATGTCCCATCTGACTGACTGGCATTTTGCTTAGGATAATTGGAAACGTAGCTGACTTTACCTGTCCAAGTTTGATCTGGGTATACTTTGGAAGCAATCTTGACCTTTTGACCTACTGAAATATTTGGAATGTCATATTCTGTTAAGGTCCCTTGAATCTCAAATTGGCCTTCACTTGCACACGAACTAGAGTTTAGCTCTCTTTTGAAATAGGGCCCACAGAGTCCGCAACCTCTACGACTGTTCCATTAACATCTGAAACAATGATGGTTTGGTTGAGGACATCTTGCGCCTTTTCTAGATCTGATGCTGCATTAGCAACGGCATCATTATAATCTTGCAAGGTTTGGTAATTACTTGCCTCAGTTTGCTGACGCTGTTGAGGTCTGACTGTAGGCGTTGAATCATCCTCATACGAATTACTATTTGTTTGCGTTGAAACCAAAGGAGCTGTTCCATACTGTTGGAAAAAATTGCAGTCACGATCTTGCCATATTATAAGCACGACTATCTGTATCATAGGCTGCTTAGGCTGATGTGCTGTCATATTGGATCAATTGCTGAGCAACACTAATTTTCTCACCAACATAGACTGTCACAGATGCATTTCGTCCAATAGTATTGTCAAAATAAACGTACTGTTCCGATTTTGCCCTCACCATACCAATTAGAAGAGCGGACTAGGCAAGTTGTTCCTTTTTTACCTTCAATAATCCAAACTCTTTTTGATTTTTAAATAACTTTGGACTGATTTTCTTTCACATAAGTCTCTCATTCTGATTGTGTTCTATAGATATAGAAATTGTGATGTTTTTAATATTCCGTGTCAATGAGTTCCATCACACCATAGTGCAACTTTTGATTGGGACGAACCTGACGTTCAAAACCAAGTTCCTCAAAAACAGAGTCACGAAAATGTGCCTTGATGATAATTCGTTCTCGGCCAACACGTTTAGCCTCATCGAGCCATTCTCGCGTTAAGCGACTGCCATTGGCCAGAGGTTTGATAGCATTTAGATTTTCTGATTCCTTTATGGTCTCTGAAAACATAGGATCAGCATAGATAATATCAAAAGAATGATCAGTCTGAGATTTTAAAAAGGTTAAACTATCACTCTTAACAGCCTTAATAGACCGCATGGCCTTTTCAATCTGCTTATTATACGTCTGATAAGTTGCCAGACCACGAGAAACCACCTGAAAAATCACTTCTTGACTCTCAAGGGCTGTCACCCTATTTCCCACTGCTGCCATCACTAGACTATCTGAAGCCAACCCCATGGTCGTGTCAAGAATAGACTTGGGAGATTGCCCCAAAAGACTAATTAAAGCATCATGTGGAGCCTTAAGCCGAAGGACAGCCGTATCTGGATGAAAGGTCAACTCACTGGCATCTGCATTGACAAAAGACAATCTGTCCTTATATAGAAGATAAAAGGGGCCAAATCGTTCCAGACATTTGGATAAAGACAACTTGCGTCGTGGCTGATAGTCAGCTCCTAGTTCGCTAGCTAATTCTTGAGCACGTGCAATTAAGGACTCGTTTTCACGTAAAGATGTCGTAATAATCATGTTTCTAGTATAGCAGAATCTTAGGAAACAAAACTATAGCCTAAGCTTTCATTTTTAACTTCTTAGCTTACATTCGTGTAAGAAAAAAGCCCCAGCAAAGCTGAGACTCAATATTGTGTTTAGATAGCTTCTGTTGTAAAGCTGCGGCTTTCAAGCACACGCACCATAGCATCTGCTGTATCAAGGGCTGTGAAGAGTGGAATTCCTGCTTCAATAGCTGAACTACGGATAGCTGCTCCATCTTCGTCATAAGTACGTTTGTTACCAACTGTATTGATAATAGCTTGTGCTTTACCTGTACGAACGAGGGCTGGAATGTCATTGTCATCGTTTTCACCCAACTTGTTAACAAGCGTTGCGTGAACCCCGTGTTCATTCAAGAACTTAGCTGTTCCTTCAGTTGCGTAGATACCATAACCGATAGCATCGAAACGACGAGCCAAGTCAAGGGCTTCTTCTTTGGTATCGTCATGAATAGTAAAGATGACGTTACCAAAGGTTGGCAAGTGGAGGTAAGATGCTTCAAAGGCTTTATAGAGCGCTTTTTCAAGAGTCACATCTGTACCCATAACTTCACCAGTTGATTTCATTTCAGGTCCAAGGAGACTATCTACCTGAGCCAATTTTGTGAATGAAAAGACTGGTGCTTTGACATGGACATGGTTACTTTCTGGATAAAGACCATCTTTGTAACCTTGCTCAGCCAATGATTTACCAAGAATCAAGTTTGTAGCAACTTGAGCCATTGGGATATCAGTCACCTTAGACAAGAATGGTACTGTACGGCTGGCACGTGGGTTAACCTCGATAACATAGACTGTTTCGTCCTTAATAACGAACTGGATGTTCATCATACCGATACAGTTAAGACCGATAGCCAAACGTTTCGTGTAATCAGCGATAGTCTCTTGGATTTTCTTAGAAAGAGTTTGTGGTGGGTAAACCGCCATTGAGTCCCCTGAGTGAACCCCCGCACGTTCGATGTGTTCCATAATACCTGGAATTAAGACATCCTTACCATCAGAGATGGCATCCACTTCACACTCACGTCCTATGATATAGCTATCAACAAGGACTGGGTGGTCTGGACTAGCCTTAACGGCTGTGCGCATGTAAGAACGAAGGTCATCTTCATTTTCAACAATTTCCATAGCACGTCCACCCAAAACGTATGATGGACGAACAAGAACTGGGAAACCAATCTTACGAGCCGCTTCAACTGCTTCTTCTTCATTTGTCGCTGTTTGTCCTGGTGGTTGTGGAATGTCAAGATCTTTAAGAGCCTGTTCGAAGAGGTCACGGTCTTCTGCACGGTCAAGGTCAGCAACCTGTGTACCCAAGATTTTCACACCTGCTTTAGACAATGGCTCTGCCAAGTTGATGGCTGTTTGTCCACCAAACTGAACCACCACACCCTTAGGTTGTTCCAATTCAATAACGTTCATCACGTCTTCGAAGGTCAATGGTTCAAAGTAGAGTTTGTCTGACACTGAGAAGTCTGTTGAAACTGTCTCAGGGTTAGAGTTCATGATGATGGCTTCGTAGCCAGCAGCTTGGATAGCTTTTACAGAGTGAACTGTCGCATAGTCGAACTCAACCCCTTGTCCGATACGGATAGGACCTGAACCAAGAACGATGACCGATTCTTTATCAGATTTGATTGACTCATTTTCCCACTCGTAAGTTGAGTAAAAATATGGTGTTGATGATTCAAACTCAGCCGCACAAGTATCAACCATCTTGTAAACAGGAACAATGTTATTTTCCAAACGTGTCGCACGTACTTGGTTAGCTGTTTGATTCCAAAGATCAGCAATCTTACGATCAGAGAAACCGTTACGTTTAGCTTCTTTTAAAACATCAACATCGCCTACGTGAGCAGCCAATTCTTGTTCCAATTCGAAGATGTGGAGCAATTTATCAAGGAAGAAGATATCAATCTTAGTCAACTCTGATAATTCTTCAATAGTGTAACCACGACGAATGGCCTCAGAAATATAGAAGAGGCGGTCGTCTTGAGCTTTAACAACTTTTTCAACCAAGGCATCGTCTGTTACTTCGGCAAGCTCAGACATTTCATTGTGGTAAACTCCGATTTCAAGTGAACGGCATGCTTTAAGAAGTGACTCTTCAATGTTACGACCGATAGCCATAACTTCACCTGTCGCTTTCATCTGAGTACCGAGACGACGTTCACCGTGTTCAAATTTATCAAATGGGAAACGTGGAATCTTAGCAACCACATAGTCAAGGGCTGGTTCAAACATGGCATAAGTTGTACCAGTGACTGGGTTAATCATTTCATCAAGTGTCAAACCAACAGCAATCTTAGCCGCCAATTTAGCGATTGGATAACCAGTGGCCTTTGAGGCAAGGGCTGATGAACGTGATACACGAGGGTTTACTTCGATAACATAGTACTTGAAGCTATGTGGGTCAAGCGCCAACTGGACGTTACAGCCACCCTCAATTTTAAGGGCACGGATAATCTTCAAGCTGGCATCACGAAGCATTTGGTTTTCAATATCTGATAAGGTTTGCGTTGGGGCAAATACGATTGAGTCCCCTGTGTGGATACCAACTGGGTCAAAGTTTTCCATGTTACATACCACAAGAGCATTGTCTTCGGCATCACGCATAACTTCGTATTCGATTTCTTTGAAACCAGCGATCGAACGCTCAATCAAACATTGGGTTACTGGTGACAATTTCAATCCATTTTCAGCGATTTCACGGAGTTCTTCTTCGTTAGCACACATACCACCACCAGTACCACCAAGGGTAAAGGCTGGACGAACGATAACTGGGTAGCCAATCTCTGTCGCAAAGGCAACTGCTTCTTCAACCGTATTTACAATTTCTGATTCTGGAATTGGTTGTTCCAACTCTTCCATCAATTGTTTGAAAAGGTCACGGTCTTCGGCTTGGTCAATGGCAGACAATTTTGTTCCCAAAAGCTCTACTCCAAGCTCATCAAGAATACCAGCTTTTGACAATTCCATGGCCATATTCAAACCAGTCTGTCCACCAAGTGTTGGCAAGAGGGCATCAGGACGCTCTTTACGAAGAATACGTGTGACAAACTCAAGCGTAATAGGTTCAATGTAAACCTTGTCTGCGATTTCCTTATCAGTCATGATAGTCGCAGGGTTAGAGTTAACAAGAACAACACTGTAGCCTTCTTCTTTCAAAGCCAAGCAAGCTTGCGTACCAGCGTAGTCGAACTCAGCAGCCTGACCAATGATAATAGGACCAGACCCGATAACCATAATTTTTTTAATATCAGAACGTTTAGGCATATTTAAGATACAAAGGACGACCAGAAAGCGCTAGGATTTTAGGCAATCGTTGCAGGATGCCAGCATCCAAAACGATTGTTCTAAATTCCGAGCTTTCCGTCCGTGTTCAGTTTAAGATAATATTTTTAACATGACGCTTTTAACTTAATAAGGAATCTGTAACTCCTTGTAATCAAAGCAAGCATCACTAAAACTGAAAACAATACAGTTTAATTAGTCTCTTTAACTGAATACAAGTCCTTAATTCTCCTTTCTATTTGACAACTCTCTGGTTGTCATTAAATAAGGTAGTAGACTGGGGAAAACAAGGGTCACACCCCATTATAGTCACTAGACAGTTGCAATTAACGACGTGCATTTTCAGCTTGGAAAGCATCAATCAATTCTAAGAACTCATCAAAGAGATAGCTCGCATCGTGTGGACCAGGCGCTGCATCTGGGTGGAATTGCACTGAGAAGGCAGGGAAGTCACGGTGACGAACACCTTCAACTGATTTATCGTTAATCTCTTCGTGCGTTACCATGAGGCACTCTGGAAGTGTGTCACGGTCAATGGCATAACCATGGTTTTGGCTGGTGAAATCAACACGACCAGTCGCAATTTCACGAACCGCATGGTTAAATCCACGGTGACCAAACTTCATCTTGTAGGCCTTGGCACCATTCGCCAAACTAAACAACTGGTGACCCATACAAATACCAAAAATTGGGATTTTGCCTTGGATGCCACGAATCATATCAAGTGCATGAGGCACATCTTCAGGGTTACCTGGACCATTAGATAACATCACACCATCTGGATTGAGATGGAGAATTTCTTCAGCTGTGATGTCATGAGGAACAACCATCACATTACAATCACGTTTTGAGAATTCACGTAAGATTGAGTGCTTCAGACCAAAGTCAACCAAAACAATATTTTTACCAACACCAGGTGCTGGGTAGGCTGTCTTAGTCGATACCTGCTCAATATTGTTGGTTGGCAAAACAGTGGCACGCAATTGATCTTGCAAGTGCTCAATGCTGTCTCCAGGTTTAGCCAAAGTCGCCTTCATGGTACCATGTTGACGGATAATCTTAGTCAAAGCACGTGTATCAATACCAGAAACACCCGGGATGTTTTTAGCTTTCAAAAACTCATCCAAGGTCATTTGGTTACGCCAATTGCTGGCACGACGGCTAGCCTCTGAAACAACCACTCCCTTAGTTGTTGGCGTGATTGACTCATAGTCATCACGGTTAACCCCATAGTTTCCAACCAGTGGATAAGTAAAAGTCAAAATTTGACCGTTGTAAGACTGGTCAGTGATAGATTCTTGATAACCCGTCATACCAGTATTAAAGACGATTTCACCCGTCACATCCACATCAGCACCGAAGGCCTGACCTTCAAAAATAGTGCCGTCTTCTAAAATAAGTAAACGTTTTGCCATTATAGTAAATTGTTCCTTTCACTTAGAACAAGGCCCGTCTCAAGTCTAAAGCAAACAACAATAATGCAGCTGAGTCAAAAAGTAATTCGTTTGCACAAGGCTTAGGGCGTGTTCTTTTTCGTCTGATTCTCTCAGGAATCTGTTAACGTTGTTTACGCTTTGCCATTTAAAATAGCTTCGATAATCGCCATACGGACAAAGACTCCATTTTGCATCTGAGTAACGATACGTGCCTTAGGTGCCTCAACCAAGCTATCAGCAATTTCCACATCACGATTAACCGGAGCTGGGTGCATAATGATTGCTTGATCTGCTAACTTTGCATAACGTTCTTCAGTCAAACCATAGAGAGTATGGTACTCTTCTTTTGAAAATCCTTTGTCATTCCTATGACGTTCGTGCTGAACACGAAGCAACATGAGTACATTCAAGTCCTCAATGACGTCGTCAATGGCCACATGCTGACCATAAACATCAAACTCACTTGAATACCACTCTGTAGGGCCAGCAAAATAAATCTGTGCTCCCAAACGCTTGAGAATTCGCATATTTGACTTAGCTACACGCGAATGCGTAATATCGCCTGCAATACAAATCTTTAGATTTCCAAAAGTTCCGAACTCTTCATAAATTGTCATCAAATCAAGCAAACACTGACTTGGGTGTTGCCCAGAACCGTCACCACCATTAACAATAGAAGTCTGAATAGTCCTACTGTCAATCAACTGCTTGTAGTAATCGACTTCCGAGTGGCGAACCACACAGATATCAACACCCAAAGCAGACATCGTCAAAATCGTATCATAGAGGGTTTCACCCTTATTTACTGAGCTAGTCCCAGCATCAAACTCAATCACGTCCAATCCAAGTTTTTTCTCAGCTACTTCAAAGGACTTATGTGTTCGTGTTGAATTTTCAAAAAAGAGATTGGCAGCGAAATACTGTCGATCCAGCTGGAAATCAGCTCTACCGTTTTTAAAATCTCCACCTCGACGAATCATGCCCAAGACCTCTTCATTCGTGAGGGTTTCCATAGTCACCAAATGTTTTAGTGACACTTTCCCATCTGCAATCGCCATAGTTTTTCCTTTTTTAATGATTGATTAGTTCTTGCTACCTTTATTAGGATCTGGCAAGATTTGGTAAAGCAATATTCCAAGAATGGTTGAGCTTGCCACACCCGTGATTTGAAAACCACCAAGATCAATCATCAAACCACCGATACCAGATACCAAGATAACACTAGCAATCAAGAGATTCTTTTTATTATCAAAATCAATCTTATGTTCAACTAAAATTTTCAAACCGCTAGCAGCGATAACCCCAAAGAGGGCAATTGAAATTCCACCCAAAACAGCTGTTGGTATGGAACTCAAGAGAGCAGACACCTTACCAATAAAACTCATCAAGACCGCAATCACTGCTGCACCCGCAATAACGTAAACTGAGTAGACCTTACTGAGGGCCATAACTCCAATATTTTCACCATAAGAAGTTACTGGCGGAGCTCCAAAGAAACCAGCGATAATCTGTGCCAAACCATCACCTGTTAGAGTACGATCAAGACCTGGATCTTTAAAGTAATCACGTCCAGTTAAACTATTCAAAACCATAACATGCCCAAAGTGTTCGGTCATTGTCACAAAGGCAATCGGAGCCATTGTCAAAATCGCACTTGGATAGAGTTTGAAGTCATAATTCACAAACGGAATGTCAAAACTTGGAACTTGGAACCAATGAGCAGCCGCAACTTTTGAAAATTGGACAAACTCATGGCCCGTTAACCAACCAAGAACCACTGAGAAAATGTAACCCACGATTAAACCAAGTAAAATTGGGATAACACCGATGATTTTCTTACCATACATATTAAAGAGGATGACGGAAAAGAGAGTTACCATAGAAATCACAAGACTAAAGATACTATAGGTATCATTAACCATTGTCGCATCCTTGACTGCATTTGCCGCAAGACTCAAACCGATTACGATGATAATTGGACCAACCACAATTGGCGGTAGGACTCTATCAATCCAAGCATTCCCCACATACTTAACAACCAAGGCAACAACCAAGTAGACCAAACCTCCAGCCATGGCACCTTGAGCCACCGCTCCGATACCGTCAGTCTTCATAAGCATTTGCATAGCCGCAATATAGGCAAAACTAGACCCCATGTAAGCTGGAATCTTGTACTTAGTCACCGTCAAGTGAGCCAAAGTTCCCAAACCAGATGAGAAAAGAGCAATAGCGGGATCAATCCCAACCAAAATAGGTACAAGAACCGTCGCACCAAACATTGCAAACAAGTGCTGGAATGACAAACCCACCAATAAACCAACTTTAGGCATATCATTCACATCATATTTTACGTTATTCACGATATCAAAATACTCCTTAAAAACACGATACAAAGCCCGTCTAAAACCTAAAGCAAAAATAGGAAATACGATGACGGAGCCGATGGCTCCAAAGAGTATTTATCTTTTTTACACAAGGCTTAGGGCGTGTTCAATTAACAAGACACTAAGGGACGTTTTGGCTAAGCCAAACATTTCTGTAGAAAAATAGAAAGTCGACAATACACTCCAAAGTGTGCTAGGGGTAGGGGACTTATCTTTTTCCTAAGAAATGAGTCCCGTGTTTATTTAAACCAACATCTCAACTCTCCCACCACAGCGAAAGAATCATTGTAGGATCGTAAACTCACCTATCTAAAGACTAAAATCTAGTTTGGATCAATAATGTTGACACTATCCTTACCATCAACTTCTGTCACCAATACTTCAATTTCTTCTGACTGACTTGTTGGGATATTTTTACCAACATAGTCCGCACGGATTGGCAATTCACGGTGACCACGGTCAACCAAGACAGCCAATCCAACACGCGCTGGACGTCCATGACTAACGATATTATCAATCGCAGCACGGATAGTACGACCTGTGTAGAGCACATCATCTACAAGGATAACATCTGTACCATCAATTTCGATAGGAATAAGGGATGTGTCCTGTTCAGATTTAACATCATCACGGTAAGCCTTAGTATCAAGCTCAATCAATGGTACATCAAGGTTTTCCAATTGTTTCAAGCGCTCTTGAATACGCTGAGCAATATAAACACCACGTGTCTTAATACCAGCCAAGACAATCTTGTCGAGATTCTTGTTTCGCTCAATAATCTCATAAGTGATACGTGTAATGGCACGTTTCATGGTTACGTCATCGACGATTTCTTTTTTCTTCATAAAAAAACCTTTCTAAATACAAAAAATCCCCTTGAAACAAGGAGATACACAAAAACATGGCACAGTTCACCTGCGCACTTCTCATAGCTCCTTGCCTGCCTCTCTGGACAGTAATTAAAGGACTTATTTAATTAGGTAGATTATAGCAAATTTCAGACTCTTTTACAAGAAAAAAAAAAAAAAAAACGGACACTCTCTCACAAGAAAGAACATCCGTTGGATGACTATTAAGCTTTCCTCAATTTCTCCAAGGTCTCCTTGAAAATAATGGGTTCTTCTGCGGTAAATTCGACCAATTCGCCTGTCGTAGGATGCGTGAAACCAAGGGTCTTAGCATGTAGAAATTGTCCATGGCCCTTGAGGGTCTTGCGTGGCCCATAAAGAGGATCTCCCGCCACCGGGTGACCAATATACGCCATGTGCACACGAATCTGGTGGGTACGACCTGTTTCCAGCTGCAACTCTACCAACGTATAGTTGCCAAAACGTTCAAGAACGGTGAAGCGTGTTACTGCAGGCTTTCCCTTAGCTGTTACTGCCTGTTTCTTACGGTCTTTGTCCGAACGCCCAATCGGAGCCTCAATCACACCTCTATCGTTAGGCAGATTGCCATGCACGATAGCCACATACTTGCGAAGCGACTTCTTATCCTTAAGCTCAGCTGCCAAAGCATTGTGGGCCTTATCATTCTTAGCAATCATAAGGAGACCAGACGTGTCCTTATCGATACGGTGAACAATCCCAGGACGAACCACGCCATTGATAGACGAAAGGTCCTTGACATGGTACATAAGAGCATTGACCAAGGTGCCAGATGTGTGGCCAGCTGATGGATGGACCACTATACCTTGAGGTTTGTTGACCACTGCCACATCCGCATCCTCGTAGATAATATCCAAAGGAATATCTTCAGCCTTGTATTCCAAGACCTCTTCTTCAGGCAATACATAGGTGATGACATCACCCTCTTTTACCACATACTTAGCCTTGGCCGACTTACCATTGACTAATACTGTTCCAGCCTTAATCGCTTCATTGGCCTGACTACGTGACAATTCTGTCAAATCGGCCAAAGACTTGTCCAGACGGTTTCCCGCCTCTTTAATGATGACTTCCATTTTCCTCTTTCCATAAGATTAAAATCAAGAGCAGCACGCCCACCGTTAGATAGGAGTCTGCCACGTTAAATATTGCAAAATCGATAAAATCAAGCTGAACCATATCAACCACGTAACCCAAATGCACACGGTCAATAAAGTTGCCAATACCACCTGAGATAATCAAAATCAAAGATAGAACCAACCAAAGACTCTTCTGGTAATTCTTAACCATATAGAACAGAGCCGCACCAATCACTAGAACCGTCAAAATTACAAAGAAATATTTCTGATTCTGTAAAATCGAAAAAGCAGCACCACGGTTCTGTAGATAGGTCAAGCTGAAAACGCCAGGAATAGCCTTAATAACTTGGTTGAGGGAAATATTTGCCACAACCCAATGCTTGACCCACTGATCCAAACCAATCAAAGCCAGAATAGCCACAGGAATCGCAACTTTACGCATAAGTCCTCCTATGGTTTATAAGTATCAAAGTAGTCAAACATAACATTGACAAACTTGAGAGCACACGACGACAAGTTAATTCCTTTACGGCGAACATAAACCATCTTGTTATCCAAATTATCCTCAAGTGGAATAACTGTAATACCGTTTACACTTTGAGCATCAAGGAAACCAGAACCCGTCGCATAAGCATCCGTACGCTCCAAGATACCATTCAAAGTCGCACGATCTGTCACGTTAAACATAAGAGACGAATCTGATGTATCCACAAAGTTTTCAGAATAGTACAGGTACTCGTCCTTCTCCTGAGTAAAACGTACGGTAGGTAGGTGTGCCAAATCCTCCATTACTAAACTCTCTTTATGAGCCAGTGGATGGCCCTTACGAAGATAAATATGAGTCTTAAATGGAATTAAATCAATAGACTCAAGCCCAAGCTTATCCATATTTTGTTGGATGCCCTTACTATTTTGACGATTCAAATAGATAATTCCAATCTCACTTTGCCCCTTGGCTACTTCATCCAAAATTTGAACGGTCGTAGACTCAAAGATACGTAAATCCTTGTAATCAGGGTAACGTTCCGAAAAAGTTGTAATCAAAGGTGGCAAAAAATCATAGTGCTGACTGGAAATCGAAAACTGGTTGCCCTTCTCAGAAGCATTAAGATAGCGATTTTCAAAACTATCAAAACTTCGAACCACCTCAAGCGCGCGTTCATAAAAGGTCATGCCCTGACTGGTCAAGACTGCCCCCGTCGTTGTACGGGTGAAAATTTTAAAATTTAACTCCTGCTCCAAATCCTTGATAGCCACTGATAGACTAGGCTGACTCACAAAGAGCTTGCTGGCCGCCTCACGAAAGGTTCCGCTGTTGGCAATGGCTACGACATAACGTAGTTGTTGTATGTTCATATGTGACACTTCTTTCTTGAAAAATCAATCAGTTTTATTATACCAGATTTTATCCTCTTTTGTTGATAGTAAAAAGCCCAGGCAACCCTGAGCTTGAATTAATTAAAAAGTAGTCTTATTCGCCTGATTTGTCTGTTAAGAAGTACTCGTTTTCACGTTTATCATAGTCAAAAGTTAAGTGAACGGTCTTAAGTTTACCACTGTCTGGACTATAATCGTAGAAACTAAGCGATACTTTTTGTGTGAGGTCTCCTTCATTAGTCTGAGTCAGCTCATGCGTACTAAAGCTGACCTCAGAGTGGTTTGAGACAACATCTGAAAGACGTATTCCCTTAAGCAAATCTGCTTGAGTACCAACAGTTAACTTATCAAAATCCTCTTTTGTCCAGTCGCTTTGATAGTCACTAACTTCCTTAACCTTATCATAGCCGAAGTCTGCGGAAGCATGCGCTAGGATGTAAACACCATCTTTAGACTTAAAGGTCAAAATGTATCACCATCTTCTGTAGTGTCAAATAACAAGTAAACAGTCTTAAGTTTACCATCTTCAGATTTAAAGTCGTTATAAAAAACGGTCAATTCTTTCTTGAACTCATCTTCACGAACTGTTGAGATGGTGTAATCAGCGTCTGAAGCTTTAGGGTGATCCTTAAGGATACCTTCGAGTTTTGTTCCGTTTGATGGGTTGCTGTAATCTCCCTTATTAAGAGCATCAAACTGTTCTTTCGTCCAGTCAGATTTATAAGAGTCATCAGTTTGTACAGCATCTGTAGGGAAGTTTCCTGAAGCATGTGACAAGATAAAGGTACCATCATACTGTTTCTTAAAGGTTAGGTAAACACTTTCGCTATAGTCTTTGCCAGAATAAGTCATGTTCAAGTCATCACCTGACATTTGAGCATCTGATGCTTTACAGTAAGTCTTCATAATTGACTTAGCAGAGTCTTTTCCAACTTTCAACTTCTTGAATTTAGATTCATTCCAGTCAAGTTTAGCATTTTTGTCAATGTAATCGTTGACGTCAGTGCTATCACCTTTTGAGTCTGATTTTGAATCGCTGTCATCATTTTTTTGTCATCATCATCTTTATCAGCAACTTTTGATGTCTTGCTTGAGCTTGTGCTATCACTAGAGTTTTGAGATATTTGGAAAATCAAACCACCAATAGACACAAAGATCATAAGAACAGCAACACCTATTGCGATGATCGAGAGCAATTTCTTGCTTGATTTAAGGCTGAAGACAAGCGAAACGACTGCTACAGTAACTGTAAGGACTTTCAAAATGATGAAGAGCCAAGTAGGACTGACAAACCATGCCAAGATGGAAAAAATTACTGCAAGAGCAATCGCAACGATTGGCAAGATAAGGTTGAAGAGTGGTTTATCCGCTGAGCTATCTACTGAATTAGGTACAGTTCCGAATCCTTAAGCTGTAGGGATATATCCCTTTTCAAACATGCTTGAATCAAATTGTGGTGTTAGTTGTTGCGCAGGTGCTTCTGAGAAGGCTGCCGTTCCAAATGGTGATTCACTGCTTGCTTGTTCTGTGACAGCACCTTCAGCTGTTTCAGCAACATCAGCTTGTTCTGCTAGCACTTCTTCAGCGACAGGTTCATTAGCTGGTTCTTGTACAGATGCTACTTGAGCAGTCAAAGCGCTAGTATCAAAGTCAGCTGCTTTAGCGTCCAAAAATTCTTGGGGGATAGGTTTACGCCCATGTACCGACTCAAAGAGTTCAGCTCATTCTGCTTTAGTTGACATAAAGATCTCCTTTTTTCAAGAAATCTAAACAAGACATTCCTTCAAATTAGTGAAGTTTTCTATAGTAAGGATTTAGACAACCATCTCCGATCAAGGTTGGTGCAAATGTCCCTTAAAAAAAGGCTGACCTCACTTTACACCTTGTGGCAACCTCTCCCTATATCTAGTCCCATGTTCAATTTATTGTTGATAATTTCATTCTAGCATAATTAAATACCTCTGTTAACCGTTTCCCAAGAGGTTTTTTTTCTGCTAAAATAGTAGTTATAATGCACCAAAGGAGTTATATATGAAAAACATTAAAAAGTACATTCCATTAATTATTATACTTGTTATCGCCGGACTAGGATTTGTCTACCGTGAGAATATTTCTCGTGCTGTTCGTGGAGATGCTTACGTGGATAACAAGATATTCACTAAACAATTAGAAAAAGCTCAAAAATCCGGAAAAGAGGCTTTTCCACAGTTGACAGACAAAGTCGGCAAGGACGAAGCTGAAGTTATCCTCCATACTTCAAAAGGTGATATCACTGTTAAACTCTTCCCTACGCTTGCTCCTAAGGCTTCTGAAAACTTCTTGAAGCACGCCAAGGATAAGTACTACGATGGTCTTACCTTCCACCGTGTTATCAAGGACTTCATGATTCAAAGTGGTGATCCTAAGGGAGATGGTACCGGTGGAGAATCTATATGGAAGAAAGGTTTCGCTGTTGAGCCTACACCATTCCTCTACAACATTCGTGGCGCACTTGCTATGGCTAATACAGGTGCCAAAGATTCAAACGGCAGCCAATTCTTCATCGTTCAAAACAAGGATGACCAAAGTAAGCAACTAGGAAACGCAGGCTATCCAAAACCTATCATTGACGCCTATAAAAAAGGTGGTTACCCTGCTGGTGATACGAAATATACCGTCTTTGGACAAGTCATCAAAGGCATGGATGTCGTTGATACTATTGCTAACCTTGAAGTTGATGACAATAACAAACCAAAAGAAAATCTAACTGTTAATTCAGTCGAAGTCATTAAAGACTACAAATTCAAATAAAAATAAATCCGAGAATCAGCTTCTCGGATTTATTTTTATTTAACAGCAGCGAGGAGATAATCACCAGCGTTAACGCGGGCTTCTTTAGTAGTTAAGACACCACCGAAGTCAGTAGTGTTTGTCACAATGACCGTGTGATGACTGGTAATTTAGCGTCTCGGATAGTTGCTAGGTCAAATTCTATAAGTTTTTGGCCTGCTTCTCCGATATCCCCGGCTTCTACATAGGTCTTGAAACCTTTACCAGTAAATGAAACAGCATCCATACCAATATGGATGAGAAGCTCTGCACCATTTTCAGTTGTTAAATCAATAGCATGCCCAGTAGGAAAGACTAAATTAACGGTTGCCTTAGCTGGTGCAACAACTACACCATCAGTAGGATCAATAGCAATCCCCTTACCCATAGCTCCTGATGCAAAGACTTGGTCAGATACACGGTTAAGCGGTACAATATTCCCGATAAGCGGACTAGCAATGATTTCTTGTTGAATTTCTTTAGGAACAGGTGCAGCTTCATCAGCTTTTCCCTCAGCCTTAGCTACTTCACCGCCACTGTTATAGATTTGGTACTCGTACAAAGAGTTGGATGAGGAAGGCGAGAAACACCGCCAAGGACAGCAATAAGAATCGCAAAGATAACTTTAGTAGGCTACCGTCCTGGCCAATAAGGCTTGGGAAGACAAAGACACCCAGACCACCAGTTGAATACATCTTAATATCTAGGGCTATCATGGCAGCTCCCATCAGTTCAGAAACGCCACATGAAATGTAGAATGGTGTTTTCATTGGCAGTGTCACACCATAGATAGCTGGTTCTGTAACCCCAAAAATAGATGAAACAAACGCTGGCATAGAGATGGTGCGGACTTTTTCTTCTTTTGTCTTAAGCATAATAGCTCCCAATACACCTGTTTGCGTAAAACATGGCAAAAGTGCTGCTGAAAGAATACTTAAACTACCGTTTGTTGCCACGTCTGAGATTGCAAGAGGAATAAGTGCCCAGTGCATTCCGAACATAACCAAGACTTGCCACAAAATACCAAGTACAAGACCAAAGACAATCGGATTGAAGTTCATGATTGCTTGGAAAAGATTTGTCAATCCATCAGACAAAGTATTGGCAACTGGTCCCACCACCAAGAATGTTAATGGAAACGGTAATGAGTAATGTAAAAAGAGGTACTACGAAGACTTTAATCACATCTGGTGTCATCTTGGTAAAGAATTTTTGAATGTATGAAGCCACCCAAATTGCTAAGATAGAAGGCATCACAGTTGAAAGGTAACCTCCTGCAGGAAGTGCAAAAGGAATTACTCCTAGAACATGCCCTTGATCAGCCTTTTGAAGAGCAGTGTGACTAGTGTAGCAAGATCAGGATAAACAAGTGCTCCTGCAATCGCAAAAGCTGTAAACTCATTAACCTTGAAACGACGGGCAGATGTTAATGCAATCAAGATTGGCAAGAATTGGAAGACACTATCTCCTGCTGCATTCAAGATAACATACATAGGACTCGTTGTAGCTGACAAGCCACATGCTGCCATGATAGCAACTATACCTTTGATAATCCCTGCTGCAGCCAAAGGCCCAAGGAAAGGTTGAAAAATACTTGAGACTAGAGATACAAAGCGGTCAAAGAGATTTCCCTTTGGTGCATCACCTTCATCAAGATCCAGACTACCACCTGCTGGTAGACCGCCAACTTGAAGAATCTCCGCATAAACATCAGGGACATGGTTACCGATAACCACCTGATATTGACCTCATGCCTTCACAACAGTAACGACACCATCACGATTCTTAAGATAGTTATCATCTGCTTTAGACTTATCTTTCAAATAAAAGCGCAAACGTGTCACACAGTGTTTCAAGCTATTGATATTTTCTTTACCATCAACGTGTTTGAGAATGTCCTCAGCTAATTCAGTATATTTAGCCATAAGGGCTCCTTTTTTTCTAGGATTTTAGTTGCTTTGAGGCTTTTTCAACAAAAAAACTAAATAAATACCAAGAACCAATTGGGTTGAGTATGCACTACTCCCATTAGTTTTTCGTATTTATCTAGGTTTTGCCTGCTGACCAGTAACAATCCTTTTGCTATGGTTCTATAATATCAGAGTTAAAATAATTTTGCAAACCCTTACAAAATTATTTTTTGTTTTTGGATGTAAAATCTTGACCAAGACTTTAAGTCGTGATAAACTATTGTTAGTTTATAAACTAACAGAAAGAGAGTTATACGATGAAAACAAGAGCAATTATTGAATTTAAAGACACTTACGCTAGCATGGAATGTCAGGAACTTGGTTACCAAACCAAGGAAACCGCCTTGGCGATTATTTCACCTACTGGACAAATTCTATCAAGTACACCGCTTTTCAGAAAGGCATATGGTTCTAACACTGCTCACATCGACCAGCTTCCTTTCACCATAGATACCCTCAATATTACAGCTAAAGGACTTAGTGAAAAAGTTAGAGCTAATTTAGAGGATTGGATTGCCCATACTATTATTCTTCCAATGGACTATGATAAGTACTTTACTAAACATCAAGCATTGCTACATCTCTTAGCAGAGTCGCCTATCGTTGAGTCTGTTCAATCCTTAACTTATAAGACTGTTAAGATATATTTTTCAGAAGCACTTAACGACGAACACATTCGCCAACTTCAAGGCTTTATTCTTTCTCAGGCAGGTATCTACAGCTACATTGGTACTTCTACAGTATCAGATCGAAATGCTTATCAAGCACTTGAATGGGCCAAACTAGATATAAATGGGCGTGCACACAACAATCACAAGCCTGCTATTTTTCACCGCAGCAAAAGCCTCTTAGGTGGTTTTCTTCAACATGGAAACCAAGAAAGCATTTCATAATTTATAACCAGGACACCTTGTGTCCTTTTTTTGCAATAAAAAACTCACCAGAAAGGTGAGTTAGGTTGGTTTATTTACTATATTTTAAGTTACTATAGATACCAAATACCACAATCCAGATCACTGATCCAATAGCTCCAACAACAGTTGACTTTTGCAAGAAGAGGCAAACAAAGACGAAGACAAAAAATGCAATAGTCAAAGGATTAAGAATTTTATAGGCTGGCATAAGGAAGCCATCTGCCATAAATTCTTGAGATTTACGGTACTTGAGATGAGCAAGCATGGTCAAGATGTAGATAGCAATGTAAACACCTGATGACGATGCGGTAATCAAAGCAAAGGCATCAGACACACCAGGTAAGACATTGATAAAGGCTGAGATACATACCACAATAGCTGATACAATGATGGCATGAGAAGGAATACCATTACGTGCCAAGGTATCAAGCTTCAAAGATTTCATAACCTTGCTGTTTGGTGTTTCCTTAGCGATTTGAAAAAGGTGACGACCAGTTGAATAAAGTGTTGAGTTCAAAGATGAGGCTGCTGCTGTCAAGACAACAAAGTTAATGAGAGCTGCTGCCCACTTGATGCCAGCCATTTGGAAGACCATTACAAACGGTGACTCATTAACTGGGAGCTTCTGCCACGGAAAGATAGCCATAATGGCAATGAGCGCTCCCACATAGAAGATTGCAATACGAACCGGAATTTCCTTGATTGCCTTTGGCAACACCTTACGAGGATTTGCTGTCTCAGATGTTGTAATTCCTACAAACTCAATAGCTTGGTAGGCAAAGAAAACCATCTGGAAGGCCATGGCAAAGCTTACCCAACCTTTAGGAAACATTTGAAAGCCTTGTGTAATGTTAATAAGGCTCGCATGTCCAGCTGGCGTTTCAAAGTTAGTTGCTACCATAAAGATCCCTGTAGCTATCAAGGCAAGAATGGTGATAATCTTGATCATCCCAAACCAAAACTCAACTTCCCCGAAAATCTTAACCGCAATCAAATTTACCGAACTCAAGATAAATAGGAAGACAATCTGAATTTGCCAGGCAGGCCAACTTGGAAACCAAAACTGCACATAGTTCGCAACGGCTGTAATTTCTGCCATACCAAGAAATACCAACGATACCCAGTAAGACCACCCTGAGAAAAATCCCCAGCCTTTACCAAGGTATTTCGTAATAAAGTTAATAAAGGTATGTTGATCCGGATCCATGTAGAGCATCTCACCGATAGCTCGCATCATGAGGTACATGAGGACACCTGTCAGCATATAAACTAGGATGATTGAAGGTCCTGTTAGGGAAATGGAACGCCCTGCCCCAAGAAAGAGACCTGTACCGATTGTACCAGCGATGGCAATCAGCTGAACGTGTCTGTTTTGAAGACCTCGTACCATACCATTTTTAGTCTGGTTATCGTCGTCGTTATGATGTTGCTTTTGTGACATTTTTTTCACTCCAATTCTATTTAATACGACTCAGAGAGCCCAGCTATTTTTAATATAACTTATATTGTACCATTTTTGAAACAATTGGTCAATATTGTGTATATAATTCAGAATATTTTAATTTAAAAAATAGGAGCTCGGACTAAATTCAAGCCCCTATTTTTAAATTATTATGATTCAGGATCATCTAGGCTACGCCCATGTAGACCTTTTTCACGTTGGACTTGACGTAGTTTTTCGGGTGTCACATCATTTCCTTCTTCATCCACAATTTTGATTCCTTCAATGTGGTGACGAACAGCACGACGATAACCCGCAATATATTCCTCACGAAGTTTTGCTTGCTCTACTGCTTCTTCTGGTGTCAAGCCTTCTGTTTTTTTCTTTTTTGCAAGCTCATTGATTCGAGCTATTTTTTTAGAATCCATTTACTCTTACCTCTATTTTGTATTCAATTGGTTAAAGGCTGCAACAGTTTTAGCTTTAGCCACAAGAGCAGAAAGAAGAGCCAAACGGTTATTTTTAACAGCCACATCATCTGCCATAACCATCGTATTGTCAAAGAAAGCATCAATGACTGGGCTAAGAACAAAGAGTTGAGCCAATTTGTCGCTAGCTGAACCTGTCAATTCAAGACTTTCTGCTGCTTGAGCCAAGGCTTTTTCTTGATCATTTTCAAAGAGACTAGCATCGACTGCTACTGAAGTATCTGCTTTTTCTGCCAAGTTGAAGGCACGAGAGAGTGACTCAACAGCTGCCTTGTAACCATCCGTCTTAGCAGCTTCTGAAAGAGCTTCAGCTGCTTCAAGCATATCTGCTACTACAAAGTTTGAACCAGAAAGAACAGCTTCTTTGATATCTTTTGGTGTGCTACCCATCATCTTGTCCACACGGGCCTTGATAAATCTAATAACTTCTGCTTGATTGTCATATGAGAGACTATCAAATGAAAGTCCGTAAAGACTGTCAATCAACTCATCCATAGGAATGTGCCAACCAAAGGCATCCAAGATACGAACAATCCCTTGTGTTGCACGGCGAAGCGCATAAGGGTCATTGGAACCTGATGGAATCAAACCGACTGAGAAGAAGGAAAGGAGGGTATCCAATTTATCCGCAAGGGCAAGGATAGCACCAACTTTCGTTTCAGGAAGGGCTCCGTCTGCTGAATCAGGAAGGTAGTGCTCACGGATAGCTGTCGCTACTGCCTCATCTTCACCAGCAAGGAGAGCATATTTTTCACCCATAATCCCTTGAAGCTCATCAAACTCACCAACCATACCAGTCAAGAGGTCAAATTTGTAGATTTCTGCTGCACGCGCTACTGCTGCCTTTTCCTCAGCAGTCAAACCTGCTTTCTCAGCCAATGAAGCCGCAATGACACCAGCACGTGCCATATGTTCTGAAAGAGAGCCAATCTTTTCATGGAAAGTGACGTTTGCTAATTTAGCAACGAGATCTTCAATCTTGAGTTTTTGGTCTTCACGCCAGAAGAATTCACCATCTTCGAGACGCGCCACCAAGACTTTCTCATTTCCTCGAACGACATTTTCCAAGTGCTCAGCGTTCCCATTACGAACTGAGATAAAGTTTGGTTTAAGCCTACCATCAAGATCACGCACCACAAAGTAACGTTGATGGGTCTCCATTGATGTCACCAAAACGTCTTCTGGAACGTCCAAATATTTAGTATCAAAACCTCCCATGAAGGTAGTTGGGTATTCGACCAAGTTCAAAACTTCGTTCAAAAGACCTTCTTCGATTTGGACTTGAACACCTTGTTCTGCTTCGATAGCTTTGATTTGCTCACGAATCATGTTTTCACGCTCTTTACTATCTGCAATCACGTAAACGGTACGAAGGTCTTCTTCATAAGAATCCGCATTGGTGATTTCCACTTCGTGCCCGAGGAAACGGTGCCCACGACTAACACGACCTGACTTAATACCCAAAAAGTCTAATTCAAGGGCTTCATCCCCCAAAAGAACGATCAATGTGTGAACAGGGCGAATATATTCAAAGCTGTTGTTAGCCCAGTGCATGCTGACGGGGAAGGTCAATGAAGCAAGTACTTCTGGGATACCAGCCAATACTTCTTTGGCAGATTTTCCAGCTTCATGTTTCGTCACATAGACATATTCTTCCCCTTTGACTTCACGGAATTCAATATCGTCAACCGTCAAGCCTTTCCCACGAACAAATCCTTGGGCAGCTTTTGAGAAGTTTCCATCAGCATCCAAGGCAATTTTCTTAGAAGGTCCTTTAAAATCTTCTGTCAAATCGGTTTGTTGATCAGCCAAACCAAGTACACGAACTGCTAAACGGCGAGGTGTTGAGAAGGTTTGAATGCTTTCATATGAAAGGCGATTTTCACCCAAGAAAGCTGCCATTTTCTCACCCAGTTGTTTTTCACTTGGTGTGACTACGTAGGCTGGCAACTCTTCAAGTCCTAGTTCTACTAATAAGTTTTTTGTCATGTTTTTTCCTTTACATCTTCTTCTTTTTGATAGGCACCTTAAGATACTGGGGACGTTGCTAACCAACTTTGTGAGGGGCTGTAGGGAAATCCTATGTCTACTTGCCATAGATTTCCAACAGTCTCATCAAAGTGGATTTAATCAACTGATTTTGAACTTGAGGTTTCAAAAATCTCCACCAGGCAGTACGGCGGCACCTCTATCCCTTTAGCAAGCCTTTGACTTGCCTCTGGGTACCATATGGGCTCACTCTGTTCGCCCTTTTCCTTTCCTGTAACTCTCTTTATTCTTCCTCTTCTGCGAGGAGTTTTTTGCGTGTGGCTTCGTCGAGAAGTGGGTAACCAAGTTTTTTACGTTCTGCAACGAAGGTCTTGGCTACAACACGCGCCAAGTTACGGATGCGAGCGATATAGCCAGCACGTTCTGTAACAGAAACAGCACCACGAGCATCAAGCAAGTTAAAAGTGTGTGAACATTTCAATACGTAGTCGTAGGCTGGGTGAACAAGACCCAATTCCAAAGCACGTCCTGCTTCTTTTTCAAATTTTTCAAAGTTTTCAAGAAGCATATCTTGGTCTGAGACTTCAAAGCTATATTTTGAGTGCTCATATTCTGGTTGAAGGAAGATTTCTCCGTATTTAACACCTGGAGCCCACTCAATATCGTAAACAGAGTCTACTTCTTGGATGTAAGAAGCCAAACGTTCCAATCCATAAGTGACCTCAGCGGTAACAGGTCCAGTTGCCAAGCCACCAACTTGTTGGAAGTAGGTAAACTGAGTAATTTCCATACCGTCAAGCCAAACTTCCCAACCAAGACCAGCTGAACCAGTTGATGGGTTTTCCCAGTTGTCTTCAACGAAACGAACATCGTGTTCCAATGGGTTGATGCCCAATTTTTCCAATGACTCCAAATAAAGTTCTTGAATGTTTGATGGTGATGGTTTCATGACCACTTGGAATTGGTGGTGTTGGTAGAGACGATTTGGGTTTTCCCCGTAGCGACCGTCTGCTGGACGACGAGATGGCTCAACATAAGCCGCATTCCATGGTTCCGGACCAATGGCACGAAGGAAGGTGTAGGGACTCATCGTACCCGCACCCTTTTCATTATCATAAGCCTGCATGAGCATACAACCCTGGTCATTCCAGTATTGTTGCAAAGTAAGGATGATCTCCTGGAAAGTCAATTTTTTAGACATGATTTACTCCTTTATCTTTGAGACTCAGGATGCAAAAAGAACCATGTCTCTGCTCCTAAGTCGTTCGACCTAGGGGCGTCAGAAACGCGGTTCCACCCTAATTTATTACTTCATTTTATCTGTTTGTACTCAGCTCTTCGCTGAGAGAAAGCGCCGTTGCCTACTTTGTTCTACTTGGCTTTCACTATCCCAAGCTCGCTAGAAAAACGCCATAAGCTCTTCTTTCTTATCAGTATTATAGCAAAAATAGAGAAACTTGTAAAATAAAATTCTAACCCTTCTTACCAAGTCCCATTTCCTGACGGACATGTGCATGGGTATCTTCATGGAGAATATCATTATCAATAATCGAAGCTTCTCGAAGTTGTTTTGCCTTTTCCTTATCCTGAGATGTTAAATCTTGTTCAGAATCATAAGCTTTCTCGACAATACCTAAAAGATGATTTCGAATTTCTTTTTCCTTGCGAATTCCGCCTTTTTTGCGGTAGCTAGCTACAACTAGGACAACCAACATCAACAACCCCAGATAACCAATAATGGGATACATAACTGCCACCAGTTGACGGAAACCCATAAAGGATATAGCAAAACCAGCCAGGGCAAAGGCAGCCACAAAGAACTTGTATCGTTTATCACTCCCCGCTGAGAAGCGTTTTCCAAGGGCATAGTAAAGACTAAAGACGGTATTGAAAATCAAACCAAAAATCACAAAGGCGTAGAGTTGTCGCAAAGATAGGGTTCACTTCCTTAGCAATAGCCAACATAGGAACATCCGATCTAGCAATTTTATCACTGTTAGCAAAGAGAATCAAGGTCGTGATGAAGAAAATCATACCAACCATGAAGCCTCCCCATGCTCCGCTCTTTTCAGCTTCATCAATTTTGAGAATAGAGCCTCCCATAACAAAGGCCATCGCTATAGCCGACATGACACAAACAGAAAAATAATTGATCACAGACATCCAAACGCTTGGGAAGGGTGATTGAATGGTTTGAGACACCTTATTCATCTCTACAAAATCCCAGTTACGCCCCAGAAACATTGGTCACGAAAATCATGGCAATCATAATCAAAATCAGAGGGGTAAAGACTCCAATAACACCGATGATTTTCTTGAAATCTAATAAACTAACAAAGATAGTCAAGGCTGTACAGAGGAAGGCGCCTACCCAAATCGGCATACCAAACTGCTGATTTAAATTAGCCCCTGCACCTGCCGTCATAACAAAACCAAAAAGAAAGCATGTGATAATCAGAGCAATGTCCAGAATACAGAATACGATAAATAACGGGATGGCTAATCTCAGCCAGAACGACTGAATGGTCATCAGAACGGTAATAACCTCCTAGAGAAATCATCAAACGGCCAAAACCAACATGTAGAACGCCAAGGACAATAACACCTATCAACCCCCAGACTCCAAAACTGACAAAATACTGCAAGAGGTCCTGTCCAGAAGATACTCCTGCACCAATCATTACACCGATATAAGCCAGGGCAATGCTCCAAATACGTTTTGACATATTACCTCCTATAAAATAAAAGCTATTTCCATTTTACACCTTTACTGTTACAATTCTGTAAAAAACAAAAAAAGCACTTAAATAAGAAAGCACTGCTTATAGTATTACTTCTCCCAACCTTTACACCCATCAATATAGGTTGCTTGTAACTCCAAGGAATCATCTAAGACGATGAAATCGGCTGGGAGACCAGCTTTAAGGCTGCCACAAATATTTTCTAGTCCAACCGATTTAGCAGGAATACTAGTTGCCATTTGTAAGGCTTGAGCAACCGTCACGAGTCCCCAATCAACCACATGTTTGACACCGTCTTTGAGTTGTAGGATAGAGCCAGCTAGGTTACCACCTTTCTTAAGACGAGCGGTACCATTTTTCACAATAACAGGGAGCTCACCTAGCATATAGTCACCATCAGGACAACCTCCCGCTGACATACAATCTGTAATAAGGGTAACTCCTTGAGGCGTTTTTTGCTTGATGAGTACCTTACAAGCTGCAGGAACCACGTGATGACCATCCGCAATCAGTTCACCAATCGTCTCAGGAGTATCAAAGGCTGCACCAACCATACCAGGATCACGGTGACTAAAGCCACGCATTCCATTGTAGACGTGAACCCAGACTGAAGCACCAGCTTCCACTGCTGCCATGGCTTCTTCATAAGTAGCATTGGAGTGTCCTAAAGCAATCGTTACACCTTGTTTAGTCGCTTCTTTAATAAAGTCAGCCACTCCTTCACGCTCGGGAGCCAGGGCTAATTTGATTAACTTTCCTTGAGCCGCTTCTTGCCAGGCTTGCAACTGTTCGATACTTGGGTTGCCCATGTATTTAGGATTTTGCGCTCCCCTATAGGTCTCAGTGAAATACGGTCCTTCAAAGAAGAGTCCCTGGATTTTAGCACCAGGCTCCTTACCAGCCGTCTCTGCTGTTGTCTGACAGATAGCTTTTAGCTCTTCAAATGGCGCTGTCAATGCTGTCGGTAAGAAAGAAGTCACACCTGCTGAAAGCAAGGCTTGACTCATGCCTAGAAGACTTTCCTCAGAATTATCCATAACATCGTACCCCGCAAAGCCATGAATGTGAGTGTCCACAAGGCCAGGAGCAATCTGATAATCACTGTAATCTAGCACTTCTGCACCCTCTGGTACATTTTCTGTCCACTTACCAAAACGACCATCTGTGACCGCCAAGTAGCCACCTTCTTTGACCTTATGATCAAAATAAAAACGTTTGGCTGAAATATAATAAGTCATAGGACTACCTCTCATCAATTTTCTATGTTCTCAATACGCCTTCATTATATCAGAAAAGCCGAGAAAAGTTCTCGACTTTCGATATTAAATCACACCTTCTGTAACCTTTTCAACAAGGTTGATGGCATAGTCTGCGATACGTGTGTAATATGAGAGGTAATCAACATAGTTGATACCTGCCTGCACAGTACATTCACCATTATTAAGACGTTTGGTATGAATCATACGCAATTGTTTTTCAAGTTTTTTCAACTCTTCATGACGAAGGATAACTTGACCTGCAAGCACTTTGTCATCATCCACAACAACACGAATACTATCAAGATCAATACGGTGCGTGCGATTATAAACATCCTCAAGCTCAGCCTTAGCAGTCCCAGAGAATTCAATTCCTTTATTATGAATATGTTGTGAAAGGTTGGCACTTGCAACTGCCAGGTCACCAATACGCTCCAAGTCACGAACAGAATCTAAAACACTTGCCAAAATTTCGTTTTCATAAACACTAAGCAATTCGTTAGAGATTTCAATCAAGTAAGTTGTTAACTCTTCATCAATACTGTTAACAGCTGTTTCATACTTCTCTACCTTGTCAAAGTATTTCTCATCACCTTTATCAAAGAAAGCGTATGAAGCCTCCAAAGATTGAATGGCATATGATGCTAAGTGAACCAACTCTTTCTTAGCATTACCAAGGGCAATGCTTGTGTGATAAGCAAACGATTCAAGTAAAGCGCTTCGTACTTGTTAACTTCATCCTCACCAGGAATAATTTTAGTTAACGGATAGATATCATCGAAATAAATCCTTCTTTCTTGTGATATAATAAAGGAAAAAATTGGAAGTTGCATCATGACAATCTTAGCTTCTAGCACAAGTACTCTCAGCCATTGGAGCCCTCTGTGTTGCCATATCCTCTTTTGCAAAATCAAAAAATAAGATGCTCGTCTGGCAAATTACCGACTACATTTTCACTGCCGCTGCTAACCTCTTATTGGGTGGCTATACCAGTGCCTTAACCATTAGTATTTCCATCATCAGAAATCGTTTGATGATCAAAAAGAAAATGACCAAGACTATTTTGTCCATCCTCATTATTCTTCGAACCATCGTAGGATCCTTATCTCAATCAACTTGGGGTTATTGGCTATTTGCCAATCATCTCTTCAGTCTCTTATAGTCTATCAATTGCTATCACACGAAACCTCCAGTAGCTTCGTTGGGTCATTATTGAGAATATGTTACTCTGGCTAATTTACGATTTGACCATTAAGGCTTACCCCGCTGCCATCATAGATATCACCATTACACTAACCACTCTCATTGCCATTATCCGAAATCGAAAGACCTTTAGCAATTAAAAGCTAAAGGTCTTTTTCTTATAAAGCCCAGGTGCGAATGGCGTAGGCTACACCTGCCTGATCATTTGTCAAGGTCACATATTTACTCAAAGACTTGATGTCATCACTAGCATTTCCCATGGCAACACTTTGACCTACAAACTGTAGCATTTCAAGGTCATTGGCAGCATCACCCAAAGCCATGATTTGATCCCGGTTAATGTCAAGCTTTTCAGCTAAATGTTTAAGCCCGCTAGCCTTAGTTGCCCCCTGTGGCATGACTTCAAAAATATATTCTTGACTACGAACTGTGCTATAGCTCTGATCAAGTCTATCTTGCACAGCATTTTGGAAGGCGTCCAAAGGTTCAGATTCAGCCATATACATAGCTTGGAAAATCACTTGCCCTTCCTCAAAGATTTCTTCCAAACTCCTAGCTTTCGCTTCTGTAAAAACAGTCCCAGCATCATAAGCTACTAGCTCAGGTACCTCATTACCCACAACATAATAACTTTTTTCACCAGTAAAGGTTAGAGCCACCCCTGGGAAATCTTCACAAGCCTGCAAGAGTTCTTCCATTTCAGAGCGAGATAAACTTTCAGATTCAAGCAAGGTCCAATTTTTAGTTTCATAAGTTGAACAACCATTGTTCATGATAATGTACTCTTCTTCACTAAGACCCAATTTTTCAAAATGGGGAACAATGCCTGAACGTGGGCGACCTGTACATAGTACGATTTTAATACCTGCTGCAGTCGCCTCTTGAATAGCCTTGATGTTCTCTTCAGGTATCTCTTTTTGGCTATTTAAGAGGGTCCCGTCCATGTCAATTGCAATGAGTTTCACTTGGTTCTGGTTCATATTTTTCTTATCCTTCTTAACCCTAATATGTGTCATAAATAGTTAACTGATATTGTTCAATGATGCTGTTCAACTTATCACCATAGGTCGTGTCGGTGGCATAAACACCTGTTAGGGCTGCAGTCGCATCTTTGTAACTTCTCGTTTTGGAGCGGTGTACTCCGACATAGTAGCTACCCTCAAGAAACTCCACATAGTCCTGTAGAGAATTTTCCACAGAACCATAGGAACGAAAGGCAGCATCGATATGGTAGGGATTTCCCTTACCATCATCCTCCCAGGTCGGTAAGGTTACACTTTGACCATTGTATTCTCCTTTAATTCCAAAGAAATTGTAAAGTGGCTTTTGACTTAATTGTGATTGTCCAGAGTCAGATTCTAGAATAGCCTGAGCTATCATGACAGATGCATAAAGATCATTTCTAGCTGCCAAATAGCGCGACGTCTCACCAATCTCAGCAATAAAAGCAACCGTCGTCTCATCCGTAGGCGTCATATTTTTTTCCATAGTCAATCTTGGAAAATTTAAACTAGCTAAGAGGCCCAATAAAGAAAATAGGCCAATAAAAATCAGACTCCACTTTTGGAAAAATTTAGGAAAAAGCAAGACAGACTTCTTTTTCTTTTTAGATTTCTTAGGTCTAGCTTTCGACTTAGTTTTCTTTTTTCCTTTCGGCAATCAGTCACCCCCTCAATCATACTAACTCCTGTAAGTATATCAAAATTCACTAAAAAAGACACAAACCAACTGGTTTAAGCCCTAATTCAATATGACATTAAATAGCGTCTCCGCCCCGTTCGCCAGTACGAATACGAATGACATCATCAATAGGAACAATAAAAATCTTCCCATCACCGACTTCGCCTGTCGCCACAGCGCTACGGATAGTATCCACAACCTCATCAACTGCCAGATCCTTGACTACTATTTCCACCTTAACCTTAGCCAATAAGGTCGGAACAATCCGTTGACCACGGACAAACTCCGCAAAGCCACGTTGGGTCCCATGACCCAAGACCTGACTCACAGTCATTCCCTTAGTCAAACCACTACCAGTCAAGGTATTTTTCAAATCTTCCAATTTATCCGAACGAATAATCGCTTCGATTTTTTTCATCAGTATCCTCCTACGAATCCATACCCATAAAGGTTGGGTAGGCTGTTTCCTTGTGTTCACAGTCATCAAGACCAATAGCCTCATCACGGTCACTGACACGCAAAGGTATATAGTGGCCAATTACTTTTATGATACCATAGGTTACCAGCCCCGACCAAGTAACTGTGAAAACAATGGCTAGAACTGTCACTACAAACAAACGAGCATTTCCATAGATAAGCCCAAAATTAGCCTTTTCTAGGGCTAGATTTGGTGTTGTAAAAACAGCTGTACACAAACCACCAAAGATTCCTCCGACACCATGGCAACCAAAAACATCCAAAGCATCATCATAGTTAGTGCGTTTTTTCAAGACAGAAATGGCATAGAAACAAACCGGACTAACCATGGCTCCTATTAGAATGGAACTCCAGATGGAAACGAAGCCAGCCCCAGGCGTGATGGCAACAAGCCCGGCTACTAAACCGGTCGAAGCACCGACCAAAGTTGGATGACCTGTCACATATTTTTCAAGAGCTAGCCACGAAAACATGGCAGCTGCTGCAGAAAAATGCGTAGTCACAAGAGCATGAACTGCTAATCCATTGGGCGCTAGGGCAGAACCTGCATTAAAACCAAACCAACCAAACCACAGAAGACTCGCTCCCAACAGAACAAAAGGAACATTATGAGGACGGTGCTCTAAAATCCCATAGTCACGACGTTTTCCAACAACAATTGCCAAAACCAAAGCCGAAACACCTGAAGTAATGTGGACCACATCACCACCCGCAAAGTCAATCGTCCCCCACTTGACAAGAATTCCGTCTCCCCATACCATATGTGCAAAAGGATAATAGACCAAAAGTAACCAAAAGACTATGAAAATAGCTAAAGGAGTAAAGCGCATACGTCCTACTACTGAACCTGTCAAAATCGCCACACAGATAATGGAAAACATCATCTGAAAAGCCGAAAATAAGAGATCAGTAATAGCTAGACCACGACTTGAAGTCGTTTCAGAGACTCCATGTAAAAAGAGATGACTAATATTCCCAAAGAAATAGCCTTGACCACCAAAAGAAAGTGAATAACCAGCAACAACCCACAAGAGAGAGGCAATTGCTAAGGGAAGAACAGACATCATCATGGTATTAATGACATTTTTTCGACGCCCCAGACCACCATAGAAGAAGGCCAAAGCTGGTGTCATCAAGCACACCATGGCTGAACATATCAATATAAAGGCAGTACTACCTGTATCCATAAAACCACTCCAATCAAAAGAAATTATTTTTATGTTAAATAATATCACACAAAAAAAATCCCACAAGCTTATTTATGGAATTTTTTGATAATTTTTTATTTTCTAACATCTTATGTTACCATAAAAAAAGAGCTTCTTACACTCCATGAAAAAGGTTATAAAGCTCTTGTCTATTTATTTTCCGTTCTTTAGCAATGGTTTTTATAGCCTGATTAGGCTTCATGCCAGAAGCAATTAAACCTTCAACAGCCTCGATTGGAGCAACATCTGATGTTAGATATCCTTCCCTATCATTTTCAGAAGCCCCAGCTACAATCAGTAAACATTCACCCTTGAGTGGATTACTAGCAATATAATCTAAAATTTCTAAAATAGTTCCTCGTTGGTACTCTTCGTAAAGCTTGGTCAGTTCTCTAACTAGTGTCACTTGGCGATTGCCATAGATCTCATGCATATTTTCAAGGGTATCTGCCACACGATAAGGCGACTCATAAAAAATCTGTGTCTCAGGATAAGACAGCTTTTCCTTGAAAAAATCAATCTGCTGACCTTTTTTACGGGGGAGGAAACCATAAAAAATATGAGGTTGAGGCGCTAGACCACTAGCAATCAAAGCAGTAATACCAGCTGATGCGCCAGGTAGGGCTACTACAGGAATATCCTCAGCAATGGCGGCTTTGACCAGATCATGACCAGGATCCGAAATAGAAGGCATACCCGCATCAGAAACCTGAGCCAAAGAAAGGCCTGACTTCAAACGTTCCAGTAAATCTGGAATTTTCTCGTAAGCATTGTGCTCATGAAAAGAATACTGCTTGGTTTCAATTTCAAAATGTTTGAGCAAGAGACCCGTATTACGCGTGTCCTCCGCACAAATAAGATCCACCTCTTTCAAGATTTGCACACTGCGAAAAGTCATATCCTGCAAATTCCCAATAGGTGTGGGAACCAAATAAAGGGTACCGTAGTTAGATTGTCCCTTAAAACTCTTTTGAACCTGCATGCTTAATCTCCGTACAACAATTCTGCACAGAATCCACAAGCTTCATTATTATCACGACGTTGACCATAAAAATCTGGACAAATGTGGAATCCATCATCATAAATAGCCTCGAGGTTCACCTTGCCATGAGACATTTTAGTCCCTGTCTCCTCTTGAACCACTTGACTCAAGTGCTCACGTAACTTGTCGTTCTCCAACTTGAGAGCCGTATTTTCCTCGAAAATCCCTGAGAAGTTCGCCTTAATCGCTTCTACCTCTGCCAACATTGACATCAAATTTTGTGATAATTCTTCGAATTTATCATACAATTCACGCTTTTCCATTTAGCTGAACTTCCTCCACTCCATAAGTTAGGGGAGCTCCCCCTTTTTCAAACATAACTTTAACAGTCCCTGCAATCACATCAATAGCAATGACTTGACCTCTACCTTCCTTGGTCTCAATCTCTTCACCCAAGTCAGGATAACTAGCCTTACTGTCTCGGTAAAAATCATCTTCATAACTGAGACAACACATGAGACGTCCACAGACACCGTTCATCTTACCAGAATTCAAGGACAAACTTTGATTTTTAGCCATCTTAATCGATACCGGTGGGAATTCGCCCAAAAAACTAGAACAACACAGTGCACGTCCACAAGGACCTAAACCACCATAAATTTTTGATTCCTCACGACTGGAAATTTGACGTAACTCAATTCGCGTCTTAAAATAAGCCGCCAAATCCTCGAGCAATTGACGAAAATCTACCCGCTTTTCAGCCACGAAACTGATAAGCACATAAGAGCTATTTAGAGGAAAGACTATGTCCACCACTTTCATATCTAGCTGATTTTGAGCAATTAAATCAGCCACTACTCCCATACTCTGTTCAGCCTTTAAAAGATTTTCATCATATCTAGCGAAATCTCTCTCACTAGCCAAGCCTTCGACCCGATTCAAATCCACAGGTAAACTAACCTCTGGAAAAACAGTATTTTCCATAACAACCTGGGCTAAACGCTTATCTTTTTTCTCCAAAACGACTACAAAGTCACCTTTGGTGTAATTTTTATCAGGAACAACGTATTCTACCGCTCCATTTTCTTCAAATTTGATTCCAATGACTTCTGTCATGATAATACCAAATACTCCATCGCATTTTGAAAGCTGACATTAGCAAGCCACATTTCACGTGCCTTAAAAACTAAATCTAACCATCGTCGTGCTTGTGGATTTTGTATCTCCTTTCCCAATTGATAAGTTAAAAAAGCCCATACCATCTCTTGTTCCGATTTTTCACTACACTGGACGGCCAACTTTGCAACATCCAAATAAAGAAGGTCGTGATTAGCCAGCAAGGATTGTTCAAAACGCTCCACTATATCGATGACATCAAGAACCTTTTTATCTTTAGACAAACTCAAAGCTTGCGTTTCATCCTTAGCAAAATCCGCTAAAACTTTGGCCTGTGTCAGCAACAAACCTTCTCTCTGGAGTAAGTCTTCTAAATAGGCCTTGTTCTTAGGAAAATAAAAGAGTTGCGCTCGACTTTTTATCGTAGGCAAGATACGACTATCATCAGCTGTTAACAGAAAAATATAAATCTGACTCTGAGGTTCTTCGATAAACTTCAAGAGACTATTGGCTGCATTAACATGCATTTTATCTGCATCACGAATGATAAACACTTGAGCATGGCCCTCGAAACTCGATTGGCTAAACTCTCTTGTCAGTTGACGAATAATATCTGTTTTTATAATCTGCCCTTGCGGTTCAACCAATTTAACATCTGAAAAATCTCCCTGTGCAATCAAACGACACGGACGACAGTGACTACAAGGAAGACCATCCTCAGGAGTCAAGCAAAAGCGACTCTGCGCTAGCCAAATAGCCATGTCGAGACTTCCAAAATCACCCGAGAATAAATAAGCATGACTCAAACGATTTTCTCTGATAATTTGTGAAAACTCTTCAAAAAGTTTTCTTTGACATTCAGCTAACTTCATCTTGCTCCTTATAAATAACTTTTAATAATTTCCCAGGTATCCTCTACAACTTCTTCCAAAGTTTGCGAGGCGTCGATTCTCTTAATACGTTCTGGCTCAGCTTCAGCTAAATCTAAGTACCCTTGACGTACACGTTGGTGCATATCAAGTTTTTCTAAATCCAAACGATTGACTTCTCGCTCACCGTTTGCCGCAATACGAGCTAAACCAGTTTCAGAATCCACATCAAACAACAAGGTCAAATCAGGTTTATGACCATCCGTCGCATAATTATTTAACCAAGCAACTTCATCTTGATCAAGCCCTCGGCCTGCTCCTTGATAGGCTACCGAGGAATCAATAAAGCGATCCATGATAACCATATTGCCATTTTCAAGTTCTGGTAAAACTTTTTCAACCAAATGTTGGCGACGAGCAGCAATATAGAGCAAAAGTTCTGTTTTAGCATCCATAGCCGTATTATCTATATCCAGAATAACTTCACGGATTTGCTCTGCAATAGCCACGCCACCCGGCTCACGTGTCGTTATGACCTGAGCTGGATAAACCTCTCTTAAACGTGGCAAAAGCACCTTCAAAACTGAAGTTTTTCCAGCCCCATCTGGTCCTTCGATTGAGATTAGTAACCCTTTAGACATGATATTTCCTTTGTTGTTTATTTACCTTCTATTTTATCAAATTTTAGGCTAAATGAACAATCTCAGAAAGCATATAGCCTATGGTAAAAGAGTGTACATCTTAGCATGTAATCAAAACCACAAAACGTTTCAAAACTCTATTTATATAAACCACATATTTATCTTATTAGGTTTAGTTTTTTAGACATATGTTTACAAACAAAAAAGTTCGAGAACAGTTCTCGAACTTTTTATTCATTATTTAACGAAGTCAAGCAATGCCAAGAAACTTTCAGGTTCAAGTGATGCACCACCTACAAGAGCTCCGTCAACATCTGGACAAGCCATGTATTCAGCAACGTTTTCAGGTTTAACTGAACCACCGTATAGAACACGTACTTTGTCAGCGACTTCTTGACCGAAGTCAGCTGCCACAACATCACGCACAACTTTACACATTTTTTGTGCATCGTCTTGTGAAGCTGATTTACCGGTACCGATAGCCCAGATTGGTTCGTACGCAATAACTGATGAAGCTACTTGCTCAGGAGTCAATCCAGCTAAAGCAGCTGAAACTTGAGCACCTACGAATTCTGCTGCTTTACCAGCTTCGTAAGTTTCAAGAGATTCACCACAACAGATGATTGGAATCATACCGTTAGCAAAGATTGCTTTAGCTTTTTTGTTGATGTCTTCATCGGTTTCGTGGAAGTAGTCACGACGTTCTGAGTGACCGATAACAACATAGTCAGTACCGATTTCTTTCAAAACTTGTGGGCTAGTTTCACCAGTGAAAGCACCTGAATTTTCAAAGTAAGTGTTTTGTGCAGCAACTTTAAGGTTTGAACCTTTAGCAGCAGCAATAACAGTTGTCAAATCAACTGCAGGAACCGCAATACCAGCTTCAACAAGGTCAGCTGAAGGCAATTTTGACGCTACAGCTTCAACAAATGCTTTTGCTTCTTCTGGGTTTTTGTTCATTTTCCAGTTACCAGCGATAAATGGTTTACGTGACATTTCACATACCTCTTCTTTTTTTATTTACTCGTTTATTTTATCACAAATCCCTTACTATTACTAGGTTTTTAGGAAAATTCCGAAAACTCGACTTGCTTTATTAAGATTGTTCTCTATAAAAGCTAACTTTAGTCAACTAAATGCAAACAAAGAAGACTCTCAGATATTTAAAGACCAAAAAGAGCCGAGTAAACTCGACTCTCTCAATTATTGTCTGACTAATAATTGTATTGGGAACTTAATATTAATTAAGCTTCGATTTCAGTTACGATACCTGAACCAACAGTACGTCCACCTTCACGGATAGAGAATGTTGTACCTTTTTCAACGGCAATTGGGTGGATCAACTCAACGTCGATAGTCACGTTATCACCAGGCATAACCATTTCAGTACCTGCAGGAAGTTCGATTGAACCTGTTACGTCAGTTGTACGGAAGTAGAACTGTGGACGGTAGTTATTGAAGAATGGAGTGTGACGTCCACCTTCTTCTTTAGTAAGGATGTAAACTTCACCTTTGAATTTAGTGTGTGGCTTGATTGAACCAGGCGCAGCCAATACTTGACCACGTTCGATTTCATCACGTTGGATACCACGAAGAAGGACACCGACGTTATCACCGGCAATACCTTCATCAAGTTGTTTACGGAACATTTCTACACCAGTAACAACTGCTTTTTGGCTTTCTTCTTTAAGACCAACAATTTCAACTTCGTCATTAACACGAACAACACCACGGTCAATACGTCCTGACGCAACAGTACCACGACCAGTGATTGAGAATACATCTTCGACTGGAAGCAACAATGGTTTGTCAGTGTCGCGTTCTGGTTCTGGAATGTATTCGTCAACAGTATTCATCAAGTCCATGATGATGTCTTCATATTTAGAATCACCTTCAAGAGCTTTAAGAGCTGAACCTTGGATAACTGGAATGTCATCACCTGGGAAATCGTATTCTGAAAGAAGGTCACGGATTTCCATTTCAACTAATTCAAGCAATTCTTCATCGTCAACCAAGTCAACTTTGTTCATGAAGACGATAAGGTGTTTAACACCAACCTGACGTGAAAGAAGGATGTGCTCACGAGTTTGTGGCATTGGTCCGTCAGTAGATGCAACTACAAGGATCGCACCGTCCATTTGAGCGGCACCAGTGATCATGTTTTTAACGTAGTCCGCGTGTCCTGGCGCATCGATGTGAGCGTAGTGACGTTTTTCAGTTTCGTATTCAACGTGTGCAGTGTTGATTGTGATACCGCGTTCACGTTCTTCTGGAGCAGCGTCGATTGAAGCGTAGTCTTTTGGTGTGTTAACTGCGCTAGGAAGACGACGAGCCAATACAGTTGTGATTGCAGCTGTCAAAGTAGTTTTACCGTGGTCAACGTGTCCGATTGTACCAATGTTAACGTGTGGTTTACTACGATCGTATTTTTCTTTTGCCATTTAGGAAAAGCCTCCAATAAAATATATTTTATAGATAGACAGTAGGCAATACAGTCTAACTTTACTCTACTATTCTATCAAAATGTCATAGAATTGCAAGTATTTTATATAGTTTTCAGTTTTTCTTTATAGTAATCACAAATATTTCTTTCAATAATACTCTTTCTACTATTTTTATAATATTTTCATTCTATCCAAACCATGACTACACTCCAAATGACAAAAAGAAGTCGTATGCTAACGACTTCTTCTCAAAGGTACAATTTTTTCATTTTGATTTTCAAGTTCTTGAGTCTGAGACAACCCTTCCTCAATAGCCTGAACAATATTATCTCGTTTTTCATTAGCAGCAATGTTCAAGACAAAAGCAATACCAACGGAAGTTACCAGAAGAGAGTTACCACCCTGTGAAAGGAAAGGGAAGGTAACCCCTGTCGATGGAATCAAACCTGAGATTCCACCGATATTAACAAAAACTTGCATAAGCATGAGAGCCCCCACACCAAGTGCCATCATAGAGTTAAATGGATTTCTAGCTTTTACTCCTACAATCATAATACGAAGAATAAGGAAAAAGAGAAGGGCAAGAATCAAACCTGCTCCAATGAGACCTAACTCTTCAATAACAATTGAAAACACAAAGTCTGTCGTTGCTTCTGGGAGATAACCGGTTTTCTCAATCGAATTTCCGAGACCAAGACCAAACCACCCCCCATTACTCATAGCATAGTAAGAATGAGATAACTGAAGTCCTGAATCTGTTAAATCCTTAAAAGGATTAAAATAAGCTGCAAAACGCTTGGCAACATATCCAAAGACAGGTACCTTAGCCATGTTTTGTACTCCAACCAAAGCAATCAATCCAAGAAAAGCAGACGACAGCCCTACAATACCAGCAAACAGTGCCGTGAACCAGCGATAACCAACACCAGAAATTGAAAACATGACAACCGTTGTCAATACGATGATAGCCGCATTTCCCAAGTCTGGTTGGATGGCAACTAAGCCAATCATTACCAGCAAATAGTAACGCCAGTCATTAAATTCTTCTTTAGTCCTCGGTATCCACCTATTTTTAGTTAAAGCCTGATAGTCATAATGTTCTATAGCAGACTGTTGTTTTGAGAAGGTGTGCGCCAAATACCAAACAACAATAACCTTAAGATATTCCGCTGGTTGGAAAGATAAGGGACCAAGTACAATCCATCCATTCGCTCCATTAATTTCTTTAGTGAAAAATTTCGCAACAACCAAAAGTATAATTTCGACAATTATTACAGCTCCTAAGACCTTATCTTTTCTAAGGAAATTCAATTTCAATCGATAAATAAAAAAGATAAATAATAAGGATACTAGCCAGAAGGCACCTTGGTTCATAACTGATGCGAAAGGATTGGCTCCAAAAGTTACTAAACGAGCACTCGTTGTTGAATAAACCACAATCAAACCAACCACTGATAAAATTAAATAAGGTATCAAGATGGTATAGTCCAAAAGATGTTTCTTTTCAATTTTCATATCTAAAAAACTCATACTTTCTATTACGTTACCCTACATTTCATAAAAAACATAAAGCTAACAGCTTATATTATAACACTTTGATATCTTAAACTAAAGTAAAATCTAAATTAACCGTTTTCATTTTTAAAACTTTTATTTAATCTTTTATACTCAAATTAATTTGTAAACTAGCTTTCTGTGGTAATATTGCTAGTTCTCATATTTTCTTTAAGGATAAATAAAAAAACGAGACTTAGGTCCCGTTTTTTTTTATCTTATTTTTGTACCGACATTGATACGATTAAGTGCTCGACGGAGAGCAATCTGAGCACGTTGAACATCATCATTACGATCAGATTTTGTTGCTTCTTCCAAGACACGTTTTGTTTCTTCTTCCAAGACACGTTCGGCACGTTGCTTGGCACGTTCGGCACGAGAAACGTCAATGTCGCGATCACGTTCTGCTGAATTGGCAATGATAGTAATGAAATCATCTTTAACTTCGATGATACCACCGTTTACGGCAATCCAATCGACGTGACTCTCGTCATCCACACGACGAACCTTGAGCTCATCCACTTCAAGTGGAGCAATCAAGTTAATATGGCCTGGCAAAATACCAATTTGACCATCTTTAGTAACCGCGTGGATAAAGCTGGCATGGTGGTCATATTTAAGACCATCTGGAGTTACCACTTGTACGGTCATTTGTGCCATATCTTCACCTCATTAGTAGCCCATAGCTTTAGCTTTAGCTACTACATCCTCAATTGGCCCTACGCTACGAAAGGCATCTTCAGGAAGATTGTCATATTTACCTTCAAGAATTTCTTTAAAGCCACGAACAGTTTCAGCAACTGGAACATAAGAACCTGGTTGACCTGTAAACTGTTCAGCAACATTGAAGTTTTGTGACAAGAAGAATTGGATACGACGAGCACGTCCAACCAATGTTTTATCTTCGTCCGACAATTCATCCATACCAAGGATAGCGATAATATCTTGCAATTCACGGTATCGTTGAAGTACTCGTTGAACTTCAGTCGCAACAGCATAGTGTTCTTCACCAACAATTTCAGGTGAAAGGGCACGTGAGCTTGATGCCAATGGGTCAACAGCTGGATAAATACCCATTTGTGTCAACTTACGTTCAAGGTTAGTTGTTGAATCCAAGTGAGCGAATGCTGTTGCTGGCGCTGGGTCAGTGTAGTCATCGGCCGGGACATAGATAGCTTGGATTGAGGTAACAGAACCTTTTTTAGTTGATGTGATACGTTCTTGCAATTGACCCATTTCAGTTGCCAATGTAGGTTGATAACCAACGGCTGATGGCATACGACCAAGAAGGGCTGATACTTCAGAACCTGCTTGAGTGAAACGGAAGATGTTATCAATGAAGAGAAGCACGTCTTGTCCTTCAACATCACGGAAATATTCAGCGATAGTCAAACCAGTAAGGGCAACACGCATACGTGCTCCAGGTGGTTCATTCATTTGACCAAAGACCATGGCTGTTTTTTCGATAACGCCAGATTCCTTCATTTCCCAGTAAAGGTCATTACCTTCACGTGAACGTTCCCCAACACCCGTAAACACGGAAATGCCACCGTGTTCTTGAGCAATGTTGTGGATCAGCTCTTGAATAAGGACAGTCTTACCAACACCGGCACCACCGAAAAGTCCGACTTTACCACCTTTAAGATAAGGGGCAAGCAAGTCGATAACTTTAATCCCTGTTTCAAGGATTTCAGTACTTGTTGACAATTCATCGAAGGTAGGTGCTTTTTTATGAATTGGTTCACGCTCTGCATCATCTGCAAAAGGTGCTTCCATGTCAATGGTATCTCCAAGCACGTTAAAGACACGTCCAAGAGTTTCTTTACCAACAGGAACACTGATTGGACGACCTGTGTCCAGAACTTCTAGCCCACGAGTCAATCCATCAGTAGATTCCATGGCAATGGTACGAACCACACCTTCTCCAAGTTCAAGAGCTACTTCGAGCACGATACGTCTAGACTTTTCTTCATCAGTGTAAACGACCAATGCATTGTTAATCTCAGGAAGTTTATCGCCAGTTGCAAATGCTACGTCTACAACAGGACCAACAACCTGAGCAATTTTGCCTGAGCTCATTGTTTTCTCCTTATGATAGTTTTCTGGATGACAATCATCCCTTTTTATTGTATGTCAAATCAAGACAAATCTCTAGCTATTCAAGTGCACTAGCACCGCCAACAATCTCAGTGATTTCCTGAGTAATGGCTGCTTGACGTGCACGGTTGTATTGAATTGTTAAATCGTTAATTATTTTCTTAGCATTATCAGTGGCAGTCTGCATTGCGGTCATACCAGCAGCATGCTCAGCTGTTTTGGCATCTACGATAGCACCGTAGATAAGACTCTCAGCATATTGTGGCAAGAGTTGATCCAAAATAGTATCACGATCTGGTTCCAATTCAAACTTGGTCAATACATGGCCTTCAGATTCATTAGGATCAAAATCAGCAATTGGAAGCATTTTTTCAACACGAACTTCACGAGACAAACTATTAATATGATGATTGTAACACACATAAAGTTCATCAAAAAGCTCATTTTGATACATTCCTACAGCTTTAGAAATGATTTTCCCGACTTGATCGAAACTAGGTTGATCTTCAAGGCCACGAAGTTCAAAAGCAACATTCATGTTACGAGCTTTGAAGAAATCTGAACCTGTTCCACCAATAGAGATGATAGCATATTCATCTTCAGAATCATGGTCACGTTTAATCATATCCAAGACAGCTTTAAGAATGGTTGAATTATATCCTCCAACTAATCCCTTATCTGAAGTAATGACAATATACCCTGACTTACGAACTGGACGTGCATCCAACATCGGATTTGAAGAACCATTAACCAATTCTGAATGTAGAAGATCTGTTGTGATCTGTCTAATTTTTGAGGCATAGATTTGGAAATCTTTAGCAGCCTGCTCAGAACGTGTCAATTTAGAAGCAGAAACCATTTGCATGGCTCCTGTAATATGACTCGTTTGCTTAATTGAAGCAATTTTTGCTTTGATTTCTCTTAGAGAGCCTGCCATATGCTGTCCTCCCTATCTCTATTTGTATTCCGATTGATCTTTGAAAGCTTGGATAGCTTCATTAAGCACAGCTTCTTCAGGAAGATCCTTAGTTGAACGGATTGTTTCAAAGATATCCTCATGATGGCTATCAAAGTAGTCATAGAGGGCTTCTTCAAAATCCAAGATTTGATCAACCGGAACACTGTCCAAGAAGCCATGTGTCAAAGCGTAAAGAATAAGAACTTGTTTTTCAACCGGAAGTGGTTTATGAAGTGGTTGTTTAAGCACTTCAACTGTACGACGTCCACGATTAAGTTTAGCTTGTGTTGCGGCATCCAAATCAGAACCGAATTGTGTAAAGGCTTCAAGTTCACGGTAAGAAGCCAAGTCAAGACGAAGGGTACCAGCAACTTTCTTCATTGCTTTGATTTGTGCTGAACCACCAACACGTGATACTGAAGAACCAGCATCAATCGCAGGACGAATACCTGAGTTGAAAAGATTTTCTTGCAAGAAGATTTGTCCATCTGTGATAGAAATAACGTTTGTCGCGATATAAGCTGAGATATCTCCTGCTTGTGTTTGGATGATTGGCAAGGCAGTAATTGAACCACCACCAAGATCATCTGAAAGCTTAGCTGAACGTTCCAAAAGACGTGAGTGGAGATAGAATACATCCCCTGGGTAGGCTTCACGACCTGGTGGACGACGGAGAAGCAATGAAAGTTCACGGTAAGCCACGGCTTGCTTAGACAAATCATCATAAACAATCAAGACATGTTTTCCGTTATACATGAACTCTTCAGCCATTGCAACACCAGCGTAAGGCGCGATGTAAAGCAATGGTGATGGTTGTGATGCTGAGGCAGTCACAACGATTGTGTAATCAAGAGCACCATGTTTACGAAGTGATTCAACTTGTGTACGAACAGTTGATTCTTTTTGACCAATAGCAACATAGATACAAATCACATCTTGTCCTTTTTGGTTCAAAATTGCATCAATCGCAACAGATGTTTTACCTGTTTGACGGTCACCGATGATTAACTCACGTTGACCACGTCCAATTGGAACCAAAGCATCAACCGCTTTAAGACCAGTTTGGAGTGGTTCAGAAACTGATTTACGTTGCATAACGCCTGGTGCAGGTGCTTCAACTGGACGAGTTGCAGTTGTCTTGATATCTCCAAGACCATCAATTGGTTGACCAAGTGGGTTTACGACACGACCAATAAGAGCTTCACCTACTGGCACTTCCATGATTTTACCAGTACGTTTAACCTCATCACCTTCACGAATTGTATAAAAATCTCCAAGAATAATGATACCAACGTCATTAGACTCAAGGTTTTGAGCCATACCGAAGACACCATTTGAAAATTCGAGAAGTTCTCCACTCATGGCATTATCAAGTCCACGAGCACGGGCAATACCATCACCGATATAAGTGACTACACCAGTTTCTGTGACGTCAAAATTTGGCTGGAAGTTTTCAATTTGCTTTTTAATTAAAGCGCTAATTTCTTGTGCATTAATTGCCAAAAGTCACACCACTTTCTATTTCAAATTCATTTTAAATGCTTGTAATTGACTACGAATTGACGTGTCAACAAACTTATTCTTTGCTTTGATGACGAATCCTCCAATGAGTTCCTCATCAATTTTTTCTACTAAACGACGTGTCTTAATCTCAAATTTTTGTGAAACTATCGTCAAAAGTCTAGTTTTTTGTTCTTCAGACAAGGGACTTGCTGATGTCACAGTGACATCGTAAGTGTTGTCTTCTTGATCAAAGAGCTCAAGGACCAATTTCAAGACATCATAAAGAATGTTAGCTCGGTCATTGAGTGAAATTACCTCAAGAAAATTGTTCATGTATACTGAACAAGACTCTTGAAAGAAACTTAAACTTTCTTTCTTAGCCTCGCTTGTCACATTTACTTGAGACAAGAAGGTTTTTAGATTTGTTTCAGCAAAAACTGTTAGGATTTGCCTTACTTCTTCTTGGATTGTTGACACGGCGTCTTGTTCAAAAGCGACTTCTACCAGACTTCTGGCATACTGCTCAACAAGAGCTTGTGTTTTCTTATCCATTAAGCATCTCCTAATTGATCAAGATAGCTATCAATCAAGTCAGATTGCGCTTTTGCATCAAGGTTTTGTTTCATGACTTTTTCTGCCAAAAGGACAGTCAAGTCAGCAACCTCACCTTTAACGCCAGCAAGTGCTTCCACCCAGCTTTGGGCGATATCTTGATTTGCTTTCTCTTTCAAGCGTTTAGCTTCATCATATGCTTCTGCAATGATTTTTGACTCTTTAGTTTTACCAGTTTTCTTGGCCTCATCAATAATCTGAGTTGCTTCTGTGCGAGCGGCAGCTAACTCCTCTTGACGTTTTTGTACCAAGATTTCTGCTTCTTGACGAGCATTTTCAGCACTATCAATATCTGTGGCAATTTTCTTTTCACGAGCGACAAAGATTCCTGTAATTTGATCCCATGCGAATTTACGAATGAGGTAATACAAGAGAAAAACTGAGCCGAGCGTAATAATGATATTACCAAGTGTCGTACTATTAATCAGTAATGACATTTCATTTCTCCCTTTCTTAATTATTCTTCGTTGACTTTATCACCAATGTAGTTAGAACTTAGGATAATAAAGACATAGGCTTGAATGAACCCAATAAAAGCTGAAAAGGCAACCCAGACAAGGTTCAAAGCAAAGGACATAGGTGCTGCAAAAACAGACCATTTCACTAATTGAAGAATCAAGTCAATTAGTACCTCACCAGAATAAATGTTACCAAACAAACGCAAGGCCAATGATGCAAGGTTGGTAAATTGTTCCAAAATGTTCATTGGGAGCATAGCTGGGTATGGTGAAAGGTAACCTTTGAGATAGCCTTTAAACCCTTTTTTACGAATCCCCTCAATATGACTAACGAGGGTAATAATCAAAGAAAGAGTGATAGTAACACCGAAATTCGATGTTGGAGAAGACCAAAAATTGTAATGCTCACTTTTAACAGATACAAGCAAACCTAAGTTGTTTGCTGTAAACACAAAGGTGAAAATTACAAACAAGAGCAAACTATAATTTTTTGTGAATTTTCCAAGACTTTGAGAAATGGTATTGTTCACAAATTCATAGATGAACTCGAGTACATTTTGTTTTCCCTTTGGTTTAATGGTCATATCACGACTTGACCAAAAAACCACTCCAAAAACGATAATTACTGTCAAGAGAGACATGGCAAGGATCGTCAAGTCAAAATCAATCCCAAATAATGAGACGGTTGGATTACTTGTAGTTTCCACTGCTCATCCCTCCTCCATCTTTTTTATTTGTCTATTAGACAATGTAGCTAAGGGCAAACAATACGAAGAAAGTACCTTCGATGAAGGCAACACCAGTAAACATCAATGTTTGAAGTTTACTAAACATCTCAGGTTGGCGAGCTGCAGCCTTAGCGATATTGGCAACGAGGATACCCTCACCAATAGATACACCCATAACGGCCAAACCGAGGCCTAAGATAGTTAAATTCATAGTAGAATTCTCCTTTTAATTATTTTTACCATGCTATTTTAGTCCTATTTTCCACTAAAGTCAACGAATTGACGGTTTTTTGGACATTTTCACTGACTTTTCCTAACATTTTCATTCTTTTTGTATAAGCGTTTACTTTCAATAAAAGACACGGCATTTCACCGTGTCTCTTTGTTCTATTTCACCAATTTCTTCATCTCATCAATACGCACTACTATCGCATCGTATTTAGCTTGGTAATCTTTTTGTTTGTCGCGTTCTTTTTGGACGACTTCTGGTTTGGCATTGGCTACGAAGCGCTCGTTAGAGAGTTTCTTACCAACCATGTCAAGTTCTTTTTGCCATTTGGCCAATTCTTTTTCAAGACGAGCCAACTCTTCTTCGACGTTGAGAAGGTCTGCGAGTGGCAAGTAAATTTCTGCGCCTGTGATGATGCTTGACATAACCAAGTCAGGTACTTCGACATCTGCTGCAATTTCCAAGTGTTCTGGATTTGTGAAGCGTTTGATGTAATTGATGTTGTCATTAAAGAAGGCATCGAGCTTGCTGTCGCTAGTCTTAATCAAGATGGTGATCGGCTTGCTTGGCGCTACGTTAACTTCTGCACGTGAGTTACGAACTGATCGAATCACGTCTTTAAGGGCCTCAACGCCAGCTGCCGCTTCTTCATTTTCAAATTCTGGACGAACCACTGGGTATTCAGCTGTGACGATAGAGCCTTCTGAGATTTGACCAAAGATTTCCTCTGTCACGAATGGCATAATTGGGTGAAGGAGACGCAAGATTTGGTCCAAAGTGTAAAGTAGGACAGAACGAGTGATAACTTTCTCGTCCTCGTTATCGCTGTAAAGCACTTCCTTAGTCAACTCAACATACCAGTCCGCAAACTCATCCCAGATAAAGTTGTAAAGGATGTGTCCAGCCACACCGAATTCAAACTTGTCAAAGTTTTCAGTAACTTTTCCGATAGTTTCGTTGAGATTGTGGAGAATCCAACGGTCTGTGACATTACCTGCTTGACCAGCAGCCACTTTAGCTACATTTTCACGCGCCACATCCAAGGTCAACCCTTCATTGTTCATAAGGATGTAACGAGAGATGTTCCAAATCTTGTTAATGAAGTTCCAAGAAGCATCCATTTTCTCGTAGGAGAAGCGCACGTCTTGACCTGGTGCAGAACCGTTTGAAAGGAACCAACGAAGGGCATCAGCACCGTATTTTTCGATAACATCCATTGGGTCAATACCGTTACCAAGGGACTTAGACATCTTACGTCCTTGCTCGTCACGGATAAGACCGTGGATAAGGACATTCTTAAATGGTTGGCGACCTGTGAATTCCAATGATTGAAAGATCATACGAGACACCCAGAAGAAGATGATGTCATAACCAGTGACAAGTGTTGAGGTTGGGAAGTAACGTTTGAAGTCTTCTGAGTCGACATCAGGCCAGCCCATAGTTGAGAATGGCCAGAGGGCAGAACTGAACCAAGTATCCAAGACATCTTCGTCTTGTTTCCAGCCGTCACCTTCTGGTGCTTCTTCGCCAACGTATATTTCACCTTCAGCATTATACCAAGCAGGGATTTGGTGACCCCACCAAAGCTGACGAGAGATAACCCAGTCGTGGACATTTTCCATCCATTGAAGGAAGGTATCATTGAAACGAGGTGGATAGAAATCAACCTTATCGTCTGTGTCTTGGTTAGCGATGGCATTTTTAGCCAGTTGGTCCATCTTAACGAACCATTGTGTAGACAAACGTGGTTCAACAGGCACACCTGTACGTTCTGAGTGACCAACTGAGTGAGTCATCTTTTCGATTTCGACAAGGGCACCGATTTCTTCCAATTTCTTAACAACGGCCTTACGTGCTTCAAAGCGGTCCATACCGTTGAATTCGCCAGCCAATTCATTCATGGTGCCATCATCATTCATGACATTGACTTGTGGCAAGTTATGGCGTTGACCAACTAAGAAGTCGTTAGGGTCATGAGCAGGAGTGATTTTAACCACACCAGTACCAAATTCAGGGTCTGCGTGTTCATCGCCAACGATTGGGATTGGCTTGTTCAAAATTGGCAAGATAACATTTTTACCAATCAAGTCTTTATAACGATCATCATTTGGGTTAACAGCTACGGCAGTATCCCCAAACATGGTTTCAGGACGAGTTGTTGCCACTTCCAGGGCACGTGAACCGTCTTCTAACATGTAGTTCATGTGGTAGAAGGCACCTTCCACATCCTTGTGAATGACCTCAATATCAGAAAGGGCTGTGCGGGCTTTTGGATCCCAGTTGATGATAAACTCACCACGGTAAATCCAACCTTTTTTGTAAAGCTCTACAAAGACCTTGCGAACGGCTTTTGACAACCCCTCGTCAAGGGTGAAACGCTCACGAGAGTAGTCTACAGAGAGGCCCATCTTACCCCATTGTTCCTTGATAGTTGCCGCATACTCGTCTTTCCACTCCCAGACTTTATCAAGGAATTTTTCACGACCAAGGTCATATCGAGAAATGCCACTTTCGGCCAAACGAGCTTCAACCTTAGCTTGAGTGGCAATTCCAGCGTGGTCCATACCAGGAAGCCAAAGCGTATCAAAACCTTGCATACGTTTTTGACGGATAATGATATCCTGCAAAGTTGTATCCCAAGCGTGACCCAAGTGAAGTTTTCCGGTTACGTTTGGTGGTGGAATGACGATGGAATAAGGCTTAGCCTTTTTATCGCCTGAAGGCTTGAAAACATCTTCATCAAGCCATTTTTGGTAACGACCAGCCTCAACCTCAGCTGGATTGTATTTAGGTGAAAGTTCTTTAGACATGTGTGTGTCCTTTCTAGTTATTTCTATTTTTAATGTTGGTCTTGGACTTCCCATTCACTCCTCAGCAATCCATATATCAGACTGTCACAACGGTTGCCCTGGGCATCTTTGCGATCCCTTATGCAAGCTTCATGAGTGAAACCAAGCTTCTCTGCGACTCGTTGACTTTGGACATTGTCCCCAAACAGGTCAGTTCAATCTTGTGAAGGCCCAACTCCTTAAAAGTTAGGTCAATCAAAGCACGCACGGCTTCTGGACACATAACCTTGACCCCAATAGTCTGGGTGCAAAGTATAGCCAATCTCCAGCACATCATCGTCGTGGCGATGATTGAAATCAACAGAGCCAATAACTGTATCGGTCCCTTTAACCACAATGCCATAGTCTGCTAAGAGATTGTCTTTTCGATTACGCTCAGGAAGGATATGCTCTAGATAATAAATCTCATCTTCCAAGGTATGGACAGGTTGAAATCCTGCTGGATAGGGGACTGACTTCTGGCAAACTAGCGTAGGCATAGATATCCGCAGCATCTGCCACTTTGCGGACTCGTAAAACGAGACGCTCCGTCTCAATTCAATCAGGTGGTAATACTGCTCTTGTCATCTTTCTTCCTCGCTTTCTTGATGAAGCTTCCCATGGGTTCAACTCGGTTATCCAGATAGCAATAGACACGCTTATGACCATCACCCATAAAGTAAGTCGGTGCAAAGCGGTCATTTTTAAAAGGGCCCCTGCCATCTAGCAAATCAGAATCAGCAAGGCGATCTAAAATCTTAGCAAAGATATGGCAGGTACCATCTTCCTCAATAATTCTGTCGACCTTACAATCCAGAACGACTGGGCAGGCATCCAAGATAGGTGCTTGTGTCAGTTTAGAAGGTCGGAAATCTAAGCAGAGTTCAGCAATCTTTTCACGGTGACTAATAAATCCAGCCTGCTCCAGCTGAAGTATGAAACTTTCATCAGGAATATTCACAGTGAACTTCTGATAATGTTTAATCTGGTCTGCTGCATTTCCCTTGCTACCTACCCCGAAGACAAGCCAATCTCCTAAACTGTAGGAAGAACTACAGGTCGTCACATTATAACCATAGGTCTGATCCTGATAACCCAAGATAAAAATAGGAAAACCATAATACAATTTACTAGTCTCAAAAGATTGCTTCATGACAACCTCCTTTGATAGCAATGTTGACCTCGCTTTCGCTCCGTCTGCACCAATATCTTTAAATTCACCTGCGACCTTCGGTCTTGGTTCTTTAAAAGCTATAAAAAACCCCTGTCATAAACATGACAGGGACGAATATGTATCCGCGGTACCACCCAGTTTTGAGTGGCAACCACTCACACCTCTCTTTATTCAATTTGACCATCAGCAACCAGCTTTGACATTTGTGCGGATTTCTCAGTACCACCGCTTCCTGTGACAAATGGGCTTCAAAGCACCTCTGAATAGTCTTATTCTATCACATTTTTAATCTCAAGACAAATGAAATTGTGGGGACCTGAATTTGCAAATAAGTTAGACTACCGATTTTACCTTAAAAGATGAATCCATTTCCTCATTTTATTCTCATTAGAAAAGTCCTGTCTGTCGATAAGGATCTCATCTTAATTTTCTTCCTTAGCTCTTTCTTCTTTGAGCCATTTTTCATAGCTTTCAAGTAGATTTATAGCCATTTGGGTTGCCAAGGCAACTGAGAAGGCTTCCGTACCTTCGGTTGTTTCATTTTGGACTTCCAATTTACTTTCTTCGTAAATGTCTTTGAGAGTCTTATTGCTAAGCGTATCTTTAAATGCTTGGAATTCTTTCATGGTCAAATTTTCCTTTATTCTACGGTACTCTCTAAAATTGCTGTTATCGTTTTCACTTTAAGTTTACAACATTTCAGAGAAATTGCAAGGCTTCTCCTTAATAAATAAGGAGAACTTTACCATTATCTACGGATCTATTGCGCAGCTGCAGTAGCTTCTGTGAGATACTCTGTCGTATAGACTACAATAGCTCCTGAATCAGCATTTACCGCGTATTTATAACGTAGTCCACTAGCAGCATAATCAAAACTGATATTGTAGACTTTACCGTCTCCTTCGGCCTTCAACTCCGTTTTCAAGTTTGTTACAGAACCTTCATCTAGGCCAGCATGATTAAGAGCTGTCGTTTGTGCAGTTTCTTTGGACACTGCCGTCTCGTCCTTACTTTCGCTAGATTGAGTCTCGTCTTTAGGCTCTCCACCTTTTTGAGCACCGTCAACATCTTTAGACATTGAATGGTCACTCTTATATTTCAAAATAGACCCTGACAGACCGTCAATCGTATACTCAAAATGATTGTCTGACGTTGTGAAACTAATCTCATAATTTCCATGAAATCCAGAACGTGATTTTGAGACTGTTGATTGAGATATCTCAGAAGTTTTGACACCTGCATTTTTGTAAGCAATGTCTGCAGCATCTTGTTCTGACAAGCGATAACCTGAGCCGTTAAAAACAAACAAGGCTGCAGCGATGGCAACTGGAATAGCGAGCAGAAGCAGATACCTCACTAGCTTTTTCATTTTTCGCATAAAATTCTCCTCTATTTTAATCTAATACTACTATTATATCTTAAAGTTCTAAAATTGTCAGATAAACTTGGCTCATTTTTAGATCGGAATTATAAAAAGTTCCCGATAGCTATCAGGAACTTCTACGAAATGTTACTATTTGGCCAGTTACAAAGACTAGTATGGCCATCCAGATAAAGAAGAAGCCTTTCAATTCTCCAAAGCTGACCTTCTCACCAAAAATGAGGATGGCTACGAGAAGTTGAATCGTAGGACTAAGATACTGGATGAAACCAATAAGGTTAAGCGGTGCCCTTTTGACTGCCTCTGAGAAGCAAAGCAATGGAACGGCCGTCACCACACCGGATATGGCTAGGAGAAACATTTCCATGCTCGAATAGGAAGAAAATGATTCTGGAGAAAAGAAAACGAGATAGATAGCTACAAAAGGTAGTAGCAAGCCACTTTCTACTAGCATGGCTACGTCACTGGAAATCCTAATCCCTTTTTTGATTAGACTATAGAAACCAAAGCTCAGAGCTAACCCCAATGAAACCATGGGAAGTTTTCCTGTATTGGCAATAAGAACCAGTACTCCTATAAAGGCCAATACTACCGCTGCCCACATGGTCCTACTCAATGACTCACGAAGAAAAATGAGGGCAAACAGGATAGAAACAATAGGCAAAATGTAATAGCCCAGGCTAGCCTGCGTCGCTTGACCATGACCCACAGCATAGATATAAATCAACCAGTTAGCTGCTATGAAAAAACTAGCAAGTAGCATACGAAGCAAGGCTTTCTTATCTTGCCAAAGTTCTACAAGCTCCTTTTTGAAACGTGTATTTTGCTTAGCGACTAGGGCGTAAGTCAGCATAGTCACCACTGTAAAAACAATCCGCCATGAGAAGGTGTTGTAAGCCGAAACACCTGCTAAAAGCTTCCAAAAAAGGGATAGAAATCCCCATTGAATATAGGTGGCTAGACCAAAGAGTAGCCCTTGATTTTTTCTAGTCAACGACAACACCTCCTTTATCCACAGATAGGATGAGGGTTTCACCATCTAAACCAAGACCATCGATAGCCGTTTTTAGAGCCTCAGCTTGATCATTTGGTGTCAAGGTCATAACTGTTGGGCCAGCGCCTGAAAGATAGGTCGCATAAGCACCGTATTGACCTGACAATTCCTTAATAGTCGCAAATTCTTTAACCAATTTTTGACGGTAGCGTTCGTGGAACATGTCTCCTTGAATGGCACGTCCCGCTTTAACCAAATCCCCTGAAAAAAGAGCCGCAATGGCAACGTTGGCAATAGATGATGCAGCTACAGCATCTTTGTAAGACAAATCACTTGGAAGAACGCCACGTGATTCAGACGTCTTAAGTTCATAGCTCGGAATAAAGGCGACAAAGGCACACTCTGGAAACTCTGTAACGATGCTATTAACATGTTCATCCACATAAGAGGCTACAACGAGATTGCCAAAGATAGCTGGGGCAACATTGTCTGGGTGACCTTCAATCTTGGTTGCAATATCAAGTTTATCGTCATCTGAGAGCTTCAAATCTGCCAATTGATTGGCTAACTCAATCCCTGCGACAATAACTGAGCTAGAAGAACCAAGCCCACGCGCCAAGGGAATATCTGATGTCATCACCAATTTATGGGGCTGCAAATCAGACTTAACTTGCAAGGCAGTTGAAATGAGGAGGTTATTTTCATCTGAAGGAATATCTCCCAAATCATGTTCAATAAACCATACATCTGCTGGTTCAAGCACCTCAATTGTCAAATATTTAGAGACGGCAACACCCACAGAATCAAAACCTGGACCAATATTGGCAGATGTTGCTGGAACAGTAATTTTCATAATAACACACCAAAAGGAGGAAAGCTATTAGCGACTTTTCTCCTTGAATACCTTTCTTATACGCACCAGTATGGGCTTATCAATTAGTTAGACAAAACTTTCAATGTATTGACAACTGTGAAATCTTCTGCTGCTTCAAGTTTTTCAGTAACAGCTTTGAGTTGTGTCTTAGACATAGCATGTGTAATCACAACGATACGAGCTGTTGTGCCATTTGCTTTTTGTTGCAAGACTTGTTCAAATGAAATATCTTCTGAGTTGAAGATTTCAGACAAGTGAAGGATTTTACCTTTTTCGTCTGGCGTATCAAGGGCAAAGTAGTAATTGCTCTTAACATCTGCTGGATTAGCCAATGGCAAGTCACGATGGAACTCATTAAATGGTTTACCCACATTGCCATCTGAAAGACGACGAGCAATACGGATAATGTCTGCCAAAACAGATGTTGCTGTTGGTTTTTGACCAGCACCTGGACCGTAATACATAGATTCACCGATACCGATAGATTCAACAAAGACTGCATTCATAACATCGTTGACGCTAGCAAGTGGGTGATTTTTTGGCAAGAATGTTGGTGATACTTCTGCTGAGATACCTGATTCTACTTCACGCACATCACCAACCAATTTGATAACATAACCCAATTCTTGAGCAACAGCCACATCGTCTGTAGAGATGTTCGTAATGCCTTTGTGAGAAACGTCGTCAAAATCAATTGTAGCACCAAAACCAAATTGGCTAAGGATAACAGCTTTATAAGCGGCGTCATACCCTTCAACGTCGTTGGTTGGATCACTTTCAGCATAACCAAGTTCTTGAGCAGTCTTGAGGGCGTCCTCATATGACCAACCTTCATCAACCATCTTAGTCATCATAAAGTTAGATGTACCGTTAAGCACACCAAGGATACGAGTCACCTTGTCAGATGTCAAAGAGTTAGCCAAAGTACGCAAAATTGGAATACCACCGGCAACAGCAGCTTCATAGTAGAAAGCCACACCCTTATCTTGAGCAAGAGCAATTAACTCTTTTCCATGAGTAGCAATCAAGTCCTTATTGGCAGAGACAACGTTTTTACCTGCTTCAAGCGCTTTTGTGATGAAGGTACGAGCTGGCTCGATACGTCCCATCAATTCTACAACGATTTGAATCTCTTCATCGTTAAGGATTTCGTCAACATTTGTGACAAAATTGTAGTCGTTTCCGGCAGCGATAAGACGATCTTTTTCCTCGTCATCTTTAACCAAAACTTTGGCAATTTCAAGTTGATCACGTGAAGCTGCAAAAACCTTTTCACCATTTTCCTTCAAGAGAAAAGGAATACCGCTAGCTACTGTACCAAAGCCAAGCAATCCAATTTTAATAGACATTTATGATCTCTCCTTAAAAACATACATTTTTTTAATTGTACCATATTTCTATCGTAATTGACAGAATATTTCTGCCATTTAAGGAGACAAGTATTCTTTTTTACTGAAAATTCTGTGCATTTTCACCCCATTTTTGTTAGAATAATAGCTTGACCTATTTGAAAGGGGATACAATGACTTCTCAAAAGAAAAAAACAAGTCAAGTTAAAAGAAAAAAATTGAAACTACTTCTGCTTGTCCTAAACCTCGTCCTTCTTGGTCTATTGGCCGTTTTTATGCTAAACCGACCAAATCAGTCGACAAGCAACAAACAACAGAATCAGACCAGTCAATCTAAGAGTACAGCTAAGTGGAAAACCTATGATGACCCTGTTCAAATCCCTATCCTCATGTACCATGCTGTTCACGTTATGGATCCATCTGAGGCCTCTAACGCTAACCTCATTGTTGCTCCGGACAATTTTGAAGCGCAAATTAAGGCCATGGTAGATGCAGGATACTACTTTCTAACGCCTGAAGAAGCCTACAAAGCCTTCTCTGAAAATGTCCTACCTGCTAAGAAGGTTGTCTGGCTGACCTTTGACGATGGTAACGAAGACTTCTATACAATTGCCTACCCGATTCTCAAAAAATACAAGGCGAAGGCAACCAATAATATAATCACTGGCTTTGTTAAGAAAGGGAACGTTGGAAATCTGACCGTTAAACAGATGAAGGAAATGATGGCACACGGCATGAGCTTCCAATCTCATACGGTCAATCACCCTGATTTGTCTGTCACTGACAAGGCGACGCAAAAGGATGAATTAACGAATTCTATTGACTTTCTTGAGGACAAACTCAACACCAAGGTCAACACCATTGCTTATCCATCAGGTCGCTACAATCAAACAACACTGGGCCTAGCTAAGAAAACTTACAAGTTAGGACTGACAACTAACGAAGGATTAGCGAGTGCCAATGATGGCCTTATCTCACTTAATCGTGTCCGTATTCTGCCAACAACAACAGCTAAAGGACTTCTAAGCAAGATTACTACTGACAATAAGTAAAAGAAATCACTTGACTGTAAATCAAGTGATTTCTTCTTGTCTAGTAAAATATTTCTGATAGGATAGCCACACCTTTTTCGATTTCAGCATCACTTAGAGTGATTGGAGGCAGAAGACGGATAACATTTGTCCCTGCAGTTAAGACAATTAATCCCTTATCTCTAGCAGCTTGTACCAGTTCACTCAGATTTCCAGTAGTCTCAATTCCAATCATGTAGCCCAATCCACGCACAGTGGTCACTGTCTCTTTATCAGACAAGACCTCTTGCAATTTAACTTGTAGCTTGTTCCCATTTTCAAGGGCAGTATCCAGAAAACCTGGAGTCAACATGACTTCAAGCGTAGCCTTGGCCGCTGCCATAGATAGTTTATTGCCACCAAAAGTAGAGCCGTGACTTCCATAAGAGAAAGCCCCTCCAAGAGATGACTTAGCAAGCATGGCACCAACTGGTACACCATTTGCCAAACCTTTGGCCAGGGTAAAGATGTCTGGCTCAATATCGTAATGTTCATAAGCAAAGAGCTTACCAGTACGACCAATACCAGTCTGAACTTCGTCTACGATGAGATAAATACCAGTTTCCTGACAGTAATCAGACAAAGCCTTGACAAAGGCCTTGTCCGCTGGTTGAACACCTGATTCTCCTTGAACCAACTCAAGCATAATGGCCGACGTTTCTTTATTGGCTAGAGCCTTAACACTGTCCATGTCGTTAAAAATGGCATAGCTAAAGTGGGGCACGCCTTCACCAAAACCTTGTTTGATTTTATCCTGACCAGTGGCAGACATGGATCCGAAGGTTCGACCGTGGAAGGAATTTTGGAAGGTAATGATTTCTTGTTTACCCGATGCCTTACGGGCGATTTTTATGGCTGCCTCATTGGCTTCTGCACCACTGTTACAGAAAAAGGCCAGATAGTCCTTGTCACCAGTTAAAAGACCGGCAACATCTTCTTGCAACTGATTGTAATAAAGGTTTGGCTGGTGCAAAATCTTGCCTACCTGATCTGTTAGAGCTTGATTGACACGGGGATGATAGCCAAGATTAGTCACCCCGATACCAGATGAAAAATCCAAATAGGTCTTGCCAGTGGTATCTGTCAAATAATTGCCTTGAGCCGAAGCAAAATCAATCGCTGCCCGTTTATAATTTGAAAATAATTTTGTCATCGTTTACTCCTTGATTATTGTACCATCTGTCAGGTTATCACCAATAATGACCTGATCAACACCAGATTCAACCGTCTGAACAGCGCTTTGAATTTTAGGAATCATGCCTCCAGTAATCACACCTGAATCTATTTTTTTCTGAACATCTACAATATTCAAATGATTCAAAACCTGCCCATTCTCTAAAACACCCTTGACATCTGTCATGAGAATAAGCTTTTTGGATCCTAGACTAATAGCCACCGCTCTTGCAAGGTAATCGGCGTTGATATTCAGCAAATCACCCTGCTCACTGTAACCTAAGCTAGGAATCAATGGTATCTTGCCTTGAGATAGAAGTGCCACTAGGGTCTGATTAGTAATAGACTTGACCTCTCCCACGTAACCATAGATCTCTTGATCTAAAAAATCAGCATGAACAAGATCTGGCAGCTCATCTACAACCTGATAGATTGGAAAACCCGCTTGTGTCAACTGACCCGCCAAGTTTTTCCCAACTATGTCAACCAAGGCTTCTTTAATTAAGACCATATCTGACTGACTCGTCACACGTAGACTATTGACCTTGTGAATTGTGATGTCATGTTCCTCCATGAGTTGATTGATAGCAAAGCCACCCCCATGGACGATGATTATTTTTTGACCAGCCTGCTGCCATTCTGACAGTTTAGCCAGTATATCAGGAGTTAGCTGTTTACTGGCTACTCCACCAATCTTAATTACAATATATTCGGTAGTCATTAGTTAACTCCTTTGTCATAAATAGTCTAGGTGTGGTAGAGAGCGTTAATTTTAACGTAATCGTAAGAGAGGTCACAACCCCATGCCGTCCCTTTTTCTTGGCCCGAATGAAGGTCTACTGTTATGGTCACTTCATCCCCGTGCATGATGTCTTTCATTTCTTCATCATCAAAGGTTACAGGACTAGAGGCTAGCATGACTGGCAGACCGCCAAGCATGATATCAACATTGTCCACAGGCACATCCACACCGGCATAGCCAACAGCAGCTAAAATACGCCCCCAGTTAGGATCTTCACCAAAGATGGCTGTTTTGACCAGACTTGAACCGACTACAGATTTTGCCATCATACGGGCATCAAGGGCATTAGGAGCATTGACAACATCAACCTGGATGAGCTTATTGGCGCCTTCACCATCCTTGGCAATCTTCTTAGCCAGTTCTTGCATCACGAAATTAAGCATTTTCGAAAATTTATCGAACTCTGGTGTATCTGGCAGAATCTCATCATTGAGCGCGCAACCATTGGACATGACAAGAACCATATCATTGGTCGAAGTATCCCCATCAACCGTAATCTGATTAAAGGTCTTTTCAACATTTTGGCTCAAGGCCAATTGAAGAGTATCGCTAGAAATATTAGCATCACAAGTAATAAACCCAAGCATTGTCGCCATATTAGGGTGAATCATACCTGAGCCCTTAGCAACACCAGCCATAGTGACTACATCACGTCCAAAAGTCTCCGTCACAGCAATAGTCTTAGTTGCTGTATCTGTCGTCAAAATCGCCTTGGCAAAATCATTCGCGTTTCCATTTACCACCAACTTGGAAAGACCATTTTTCAAGGTATCCATTGGTAGCAACTCACCGATAATCCCTGTAGAAGCCACACCAATCATATCAGGTTCAACACCTAGCTTTTCAGCTGTCCACTCCTGCATGGTGTATGCATCTTCTAAGCCTTGGGTCCCTGTACAAGAATTGGCTACACCTGAGTTAACGACAATAGCCCTCATTTTACCAGCTTTTTTCACCGAGGTCTTGGTTACAATCAGAGGAGCTGCAATAACCTTGTTGGTCGTGTAAACACCTGCAACACTAGCTGGCTTTTCAGAGACAATCCAACCAAAATCCATCTTTCTCTTTTTAAATCCTGCATGTAGCCCATCTGCTGAGAATCCTAGCGGGCTAGCAATTGTTCCATCTATGACTTTCATATTTTTTCTCCTAACTCTATGCTTACATCTACAAGTATGACGGTGTCATATGTAAACCTTCCGTCTCATCCCACCCCTGCATGAGGTTGAGATTTTGCACTGCCTGTCCAGATGCTCCTTTTAGCAGATTATCAATGACTGAAATAACTGTCATAACATTGGTTTTCTCATTATAGGCAAAGCCGATGTCTGTAAAATTCGATCCAATGACATTATGTAGTTCTGGTAAGTTTTCTTGTACACGTACAAAAGGTTTATCATCATAGGCTTTTGCAAAGGCTGAAGCGATATCAGAGACAGCTACGTCCTTCTTCAATTTGCAATAAACTGTAGCCATGATTCCACGATTAACCGGTAAAAGCGACGTTGAAAACTGAATCTCCGGCATATCAGCATCAAAAGCCTGCAAAGTTTGTACAATCTCTGGAATATGCTGATGATGATTGAGCTTATAAGTCATGTAATTATCGTGAACATTAACAAAATGACTAGACTCACTCAAAGCTTTACCCGCACCAGTTAAACCAGACTTGGCATCTACAATGATACTATCAGTCTCAATAAGACCGGCTGCCACCAAAGGAATCAGGGCTAACTCTGTCGCTGTCGCATAGCATCCAGGATTGGCAATAAATTTCTTACCCTTAACATCTGTATATTCTGACAATGCATATGTAAATTTATTCAAAATCATTTTCTTGGCAGGTGATTTTTTATACCATTCTTGATAAACATCTGCTGGCAAGCGATGATCACCAGACAAATCAATAATAGGAAAATCAGCCTGAACAAATTCCTCTGCTAGCGAACTAGCAACTCCAGAAGGTGTAGCAAAGAAGACTAAGTCTGCCTTTTCTATAATCTCTTGCGCATTAAAATCTTCTATTTTTAAATCACAAACACCTGCCAAATAGGGGTACACATCAGACAATCGTCGGCCCACTTCCTTGGTTGCGTGAATAGAAACAAGTTCTACTTTTTTATGATTATTCAAAATTTTAACTAACTCTAAACCACTATAACCAGTGATACCAACGATTGAAACTTTCATTTACGCACTCCTTTTCGAATAAATATGTGATTAGTTTATTGTGTTTTTATTCATTTGTCAAGAGGGGAATGCAAAAATATGAAAAAAACAAGCAGTATTTTTTAACTACTTGTTTTCATAATTACTATCTAGTTATTAAATAAATGCAGGTCAGCAATACGATTGACAGCTTCGACCAGACGCTCCGGCTCTACCAAAAGCCCGATACGAACATAAGCATCACCTGCTGGTCCAAACCCTTTTCCTGGTGCCACAGCAACATGGGCCTTCTCAAGCAAAAGATCTGCAAAACTTTCACTGGTATAGCCCTTAGGTACAGGCATCCAAGCATAAAAGGAACCTCTGGATGGAAAGGCTTGCCAGCCAATATTAGCAGCTGCCTGAACAAAAGCATCTCGACGGCTATCATAAACCGCATTTAGTTGGGCCACTGCCTCTTCAGATTTAGGATCTAAGAGGGCTGCAATCCCAGCTTCCTGCAAAGCGGGAAAAATCCCCACAAAAAGATGGTCTTGAATCAGATTCAAGGCTTCAATCATTTCAGCATTTCCACCCGCAAATGCCAAACGCCAACCTGCCATATTAAAGGTTTTTGAGAAAGTATAAAACTCAATGCCTACATCCTTGGCACCAGGAGTTGCCAAAAAACTAGGATTCTCATAACCCTGATAGCCCAAAGCCCCATAAGCCAGATCACTCACCACCCCTACCTCGTAGGTCTTAGCCCAGGCAACCAATTTTTCATAAAAAGCCTTTGTCGCTACAGCCCCCGTAGGATTATTAGGGTAATTGATATAGATAAACTTAGCACGGCGAGCTGTCCCCTCAGGAATAGCTTCCAAATCTGGCAAAAAATCATTTTCAGCCGTCAAAGGAAAAGTTTCATAGGCTACACGACCCAGACTCACTCCCGACAAGTAATCAGGATAACCTGGATCAGGTAAGAGCAGGAGCTCACCAGGATTCATCAAAGCTAGGGGCAATTCCACAAGACCAATCTTAGCCCCACCCATGACACAAATTTCACGCTCCGAATCCAAATCAACCCCATAATGGTTCTTGTAAAAACTAGCAGCTGCTTCCTTAAAAGGACGATTGCCACGAAACTGCGAATACTTGTGATTGGCAGGATTTTTCGCTGAGACACGCAAGGCCTCAACAATATGGTCATAGGTCGGTTGGTCGGGATTTCCCTGACCAAGATTGATAATATCTGCTCCTTCTGCCACCTTGGCATTCACCTTAGCAACTAACCCTGCAAAAAACTGTTCTGGCAATTCTTTCAATAAATCCGATTCTTCAAATAACATAAAATCTCCTTAATAATACAAGTCCGTGCGACGGTCCTCAAAAACGGGAATTTGACCTCGCACTCGGTCCACCTCTTCAAGATTAATCTCAGCCGTAAAAATGCCCTCCTCATGTTCCTTAGCCTGCAAGACTACATTTCCTAGTGGATCTATAATCATAGAATGCCCTGAAAAGACATCATCTGGATCTGGTCCTGCTCCGACACGGTTAACGGCTACCACAAAGGCTTGATTTTCAACCGCACGCGCCTTTAATAAAATCTCCCATTGCTGCACTCGAGGTTCTGGCCACTGCGCTACCACAAAAAGCACCTTGGCCCCTTGTGCCATCTGTGTTCGCACCCACTCAGGAAAACGAATATCATAACAAATGACACTTGCCGCTATCACACCATCAAGCTCAAAAATAGACTCCGCAGCCCCAGCAGACATATACTGGTCCTCTGCCATAAGACCAAAGAGATGGACCTTACTGTAGATATTGATTAGGTCCCCAGACTTGTTGTAAACATAAGTCGTATTGTAGAATTTTCCGTCTCTCTCAATAGCAACAGACCCTCCAAGAATAGCAACAGCATGTTCTCTGGCAAACTGAGACAAGAATTCTTGAGATTCCAAACCTTCCTTATCTGCAAGCCCATCCAGTTCATCTAAAGCGTATCCTGTATTCCACATTTCAGGAAGTACAATGACATCGGGACTAGCAACAAGTGCTCTTTCCAACATCTCTTTCACGTGCTTTTTATTTTCCACAGGCTGTCCGTGGGCAACATCCATCTGTACCAATGCAATTTTCATAGTAACCTCGATTCTATGTTAACCATTATAGCACTCCAAAAGACATCACAAAAATTGAAAAATTCAATCATCTGATAAAGAGAGGCTATCAAAAAAGCTGGACACATTGTCTAACCAGATTCTTTATCTCATTAAGCAATATTGACGTAACGACGAGCACCACTCATTGTCATGTATGAGAGCCATGTGCGGCCATCGGCTGTCAAAACCTTATCATAGATGACATGGTCTCCCTTGCCAAAAACAAAAGTGGGTTTGAGGTCTTCTTTTGGTTCCTTCTTAATATCTGTATCGCGTGTAAAGTAGAAAGTTCCTGTCGCTGGGATGTTCAAAGCACCTGTTGTGGCCTGAGCGTCATTAGAAGGATTCCCATTCCCATTACCACTATTACCGTCACCACTACCAGCTTCCACCGGTTTCACTGGAGCATAACAACGCACACCAGAGTATGATTTGTAGCTAATCCATTGGTAGCCGTCAGCTGTCACGACTTGGTCGTAAAAGACGCTGTCCCCTGGATTCACATAGAATTCAGCCTTGGCAGAAACCTTCGGTTGATTCTTTATTTCTGTACGCTCCTTGTAGACATAAGTTCCTTGTCTTAGAAGGCCGCTTGCTGTAGTTGTATCCGGTTGGCTCACCAAACTAGTATTGACAGCTGCTCTCGTTAAGGCAGATACATCAAAGTTAGTGACTGTTTCAGATGAAGTATTTGTACCACTTGCTGCTTCTGAGCTGGCAACTGTTGATTCAGATGTTTTATATGCTGCTTGTGAGATACTAGCACTCACTTCACTTGTAGCCTCGCTAGTAGCAGCTTCACTAGCGGTTTGGCTAGTTGTTGAGACTTGGCTTGCTTTATTACTTGACGCTACTCCATCTGTTGCTATGCCACTGAAAACATCAGTCGCTGTCATAGCATCACTATCTGAAGTCGCACGCAAAATGGTATCTGAGGTTGTTGCTACTTCGTGGTGTTCGTCAGCCAAAGCTTGGCTCGCAAAGACCAAACTAGTTCCTAAAAGAACTGACGCAACCCCAAAAGAATATTTACGAATTGAAAAACGTTGTTGTTCGTGTAAAAATTTTTCTCGTTTCATATCAATTATTCTCCCTATCAAATTGATGTTACAGGTTGATTGTAACGCTAGGTAACAAACATTATAAGTGTTTTACAAAATATTACTAAATATTTCTCACTTGCCCACTAGTATACCATTTTTTTGACTTGTTCCCACTTAAATCATAAACTCATAAACTATCCGATTTTCGTCATAATCGACAAAAATGACCGACTTATATTTATATATTCGTTATTTTCAAAAAATCAAAAGTAAAAAGATTACTAAACAAATAGCAATCTTTTTCGTACTAGTTAAAGAGAGTGATGTTACAACTCTTAAGAAATATCCACCACATAGCGTCTTAAACCGCTATAGGTTACATAAGATAACCAGGTGTGGCCATCAGCTGTTAGGACCTTGTCATAGCGAACGGACATGACCTTATCATAGTAGGCTAACTCTGGGCTAGCAACACTTGGTTGATCCTTAATAGAGCTAGGTTTTGTAAAGGTATAGGTTCCAGTTATCGTTAGGCTTGGGCTTGCTGATGAGCAACTGCTGTTGCCTTACCATCAATAGCAATGTAACGGCGGTTACCTCCACGACTAACATAAGAGAGCCATGTATGACCATCTGCAGTCACCACTATGTCATAGTTAACAGACATACCAGCATCATAGTAGGCCAACTCTGGGCTTACGACACTTGGTTCTGCTTTAATAATAGAACGTTCTTTGAAGGTATAAGTTCCTGAGTCAGGAAGGCTATGGCCAGTAGTTATATGAGTTTCTTCAACCTTGGCAGGAACTGTGTGAGTTGTGCCACCCACACCAACTAATTTACCATTAGTTTCAACAAAGTAAAGATGTACATTGTAGAAACCACGTTCATTCTTGTGGTCACTTAGACCGACATTAACCTTGTAGTTACGATTATTAAGACGAGTCGCATTGTACCAAATGATGTCATCTTGGCCATTCCTTTCAGACCAGATTGGAACAGACACTCCTACGACACCGTTTTGATCTGATACATTACTGATAACCACGCTAAAGTCACCATTATCATGACTTTCAATAGCCATGTCGCCTCTTGGTTTAGCCAGAGACTCTACGACAACACCTAGGTCGACATAACGACGAGTACCATTGTATGACACATAAGAAATCCATTGGTGATTGTCTCTCTTCAAGACCTTGTCATAGATAACATGGTCGCCTGAACTAAAGACAAAAGTAGGTTTGATATCCATGACTGGAGCTGTACGAATTTCAGTTGTACGACGGAAATAAAACGTACCGTTTGATGGGATATCAAGAGAAACATCAGCAGTCACTAGACCATCTGCACCAGGATGACTAGCATTAGTTGAGACAGTCCGAAGACTAGTATCGACAGCTTCACGGTCAGTAGGTCTAGCTTCAGCAACTTCTGAAGTCGCTGAACGGTCAATTTCACTTGCCACTTCTGAACTAGCCACTGACGTCGCTTCAGAACGTGGGCTAGCCACCTCTGATTTAGAAACAGAAGCAACTTCACTGCTGGTAAGATTAGGTCTTGGTGCTTCCGATTTTGACACAGGTTCATTGAGAACATCGGTAACAGCTTCCTAAGTTGCCTGCTCAAATTGTGGTGCTTCAGAATTATTTACAATAACTTCATAGTCCTTGCTGGAACTTACGCTATTGGCTTGTTCCTGAGCCAAAACATGTCCACCAAGCATCAAACTTGCACCAATAAAGACTGATGTAGCTCCAAAAGAATATTTACGTATTGAGTAACGTTGACGTTCCTTAAAAACATATGCCTTTCTCTTTTTGATCACTCTCACTTTCTAGGCTGTTTGATAAAAAAATAGGAACCGTTTTCACACTTTTATTATACCCCTTTGAAATATTTTTTTACAATTATTTCAATATTATTACTAATTTTTTTAAGAAAAAAGATAGGATTTTCATCCTACCTTTTAAGTTTCTTTTATTGTATCACATCTTAAAACTGTTCTGCTACTGCTGAGAGAAGATCTTGGATACTGTTAGCATCGCTACCACCGGCCATAGCCATATCTGGTTTACCACCACCACGACCTGATACGATTGGTGCAAGAACCTTGATAAGATTACCTGCGTGAACGTTTTCAGACTTACTTGCTACAAGGACATTAACTTTTTCTCTGATGTGAGCCGCAAGGACAAGAACATCTGAGTAGTCTGCTTGTTTCCATTGGTCAGCAAAAGTACGAAGGGCACCAGCATCAGAAACTTCTACTTGGCTAGCAATGTAACGAACACCGTTAGCTTCTTTAACATCTTTGAAGACGTCACCAGCGGCAGCGGCAGCTGCTTTTTCTTTAAGAGTAGCATTTTCTTTTTGAAGGGCATGCAATTGCTCTTGAAGGCTAGCAACCTTGTTAGGCACTTCTTTCAATTGTGGAGCCTTAAGTGTTGCTGCGATTGATTTGAGGGCATCTTCTTCTTCACGATAAGCAAGGTAAGCTTCACGTGATGTAACTGCCAAGATACGACGTGTTCCTGAACCGATACCTTCTTCTTTAACAATCTTGAACATACCGATTTCAGCTGTGTTGGCAACGTGAGTACCACCACAAAGCTCAACAGAGTAGTCACCGATTGAAACGACACGAACACGCTTACCATATTTTTCACCAAAGAGGGCCATAGCTCCCATTGACTTAGCAGTGTCAATATCTGTTTCAATAGTTGTTACTGGAGTTGCTTTCCAGATTTCTTCGTTGACCTGTTCTTCGATAGCACGTAATTCTTCTGGAGTTACCGCCTCAAAGTGAGTGAAGTCGAAACGCAAGAATTCTTGCTCGTTAAGAGAACCGGCTTGGACTGCGTGATTACCAACGATGTTGTGAAGGGCAGCATGCAAGAGGTGAGTTGCTGTGTGGTTTTTCATAACACGGTGACGACGTGAGTGGTCAATTTCAAGTTTGTAGTTAGCTCCGACAACAAGTTCACCTTCAACCTCAACAGTATGAAGAGCTTGTCCATTTGGTGCACGTTGAACATCAACAACACGCGCAACAGTAGTACCCGCTGCATCTGAAATAGTACCGTGGTCTGCTACTTGTCCACCCATTTCAGCGTAGAATGGTGTTTGTTCAAAGACAAGAAGAGCCTGGCCAGAATTTACACTATCATGACGAGCATCATCAGCAACGATTACGCTCAAACGACTTTCTGCAGTTTCCGCTTCATACAAGAACTCAGATGGTTCAGTGATGTTAGCAAGAGTTTCATTTTGCATACCCATAGACCCACCTTTAACCACGCTAGCACGCGCACGGTCTTGTTGTTCTTTCATGGCAGCTTTGAAACCTTCATGGTCAATCTTGAAGCCTTCGTCTTCAGCTAATTCTTCTGTCAATTCCACTGGGAATCCGTAAGTATCGTAAAGTTTAAAGATATCTTTACCTTCAAGCGTATCTTTACCAGATTTCTTAAGGTTAGCAAGAAGTTCATCAAGCATGCTTGAACCTGCATCGATAGTACGTGCAAAGGTTTCTTCTTCACGTTTAACAATTTTCTCGATAAAGTCTTTCTTCTCAAGAACTTCTGGGTAATAGCTTTCCATGATTTGACCAACAGTTGGGACAAGTTTATACAAGAAAGCATCAGAAATACCAAGACGACGACCGTGCATTACGGCACGACGGAGAAGACGACGAAGAACATAACCACGGCCTTCATTACCTGGAAGAGCTCCATCACCGATAGCAAAGGCCAATGAACGTATGTGGTCTGCGATAACTTTGAAGCTCAATGTTTCACCATCTGGATCATAAGCTTTACCAGACATTTTTTCAATTTCACGAATAATAGGCATGAAAAGGTCTGTTTCAAAGTTTGTTTTAGCCCCTTGCATTACGGCTGCAAGACGTTCAAGACCTGCACCCGTATCAATGTTTTTATTAGGAAGCTCTTTGTATTCTGAACGTGGAACAGCTGGATCTGCATTAAATTGTGACAAAACGATGTTCCAAATTTCAATGTAACGGTCGTTTTCAATATCCTCTTCAAGCAAGCGAATACCAATATTGTCAGGGTCAAATTCTTCTCCACGATCAAAGAAGATCTCAGTATCTGGTCCAGAAGGACCTGCACCGATTTCCCAGAAATTATCTTCGATTGGAATTAAGTGACTTGGCTCAACTCCACAAGCAATCCAACGGTTGTATGAATCTTTATCATCCGGGTAATAAGTCATGTAAAGTTTGTCTTTTGGAAGATCAAACCACTCTGGGCTTGTCAAAAGCTCATAACCCCACTCGATAGCCTCATCACGGAAGTAATCACCAACTGAGAAGTTACCAAGCATTTCAAACATCGTGTGGTGACGAGCCGTCTTACCAACGTTTTCGATATCATTGGTACGGATAGCCTTTTGTGAGTTGGTGATACGTGGATTTTCAGGAATCACAGAGCCATCAAAGTATTTCTTCAAAGTGGCAACCCCTGAGTTAATCCAAAGAAGAGTTGGGTCGTTAACTGGAACCAAGTTAGCTGATGGTTCAACAGCATGACCTTTTGATTTCCAGAAATCAAGCCACATTTGGCGAATTTGTGCTGAAGTAAGTTGTTTCATTATTTCTCCTTAATTATTTCTTAATTTATACCAATTAGAAAATACTAAAAGAATAAAAGACAAAACCACTAAACGAAGGGCGACGTGAACCGCGGTACCACCTTCATTCAATGACCTTGTCATTCTTATTTTTCTTAAATTTTAAACTTTGAGTAGCAAGTAATCTCATCCGTCCATGGCTCGCAGCGACCGCCACTTTTCTGTATCCGAATCAATGATTACCTTTCTCAAAGGGAAGACTCAGAGTTTCCTAACATTAAAACTCTTTGTTACTTTCCATTTTAACGTGTTTTAGGTCTTAGGTCAAGTTGATAACAACATTATCAACTTTATCTTATGATTTATTTGCTAGAGCTTGATGTTGAACTTGATGAAGCTCCAGAACCAGTCACATACTGGTCAAGAATTGCACTAAAGGATTTATCTACAACCTTAACATTGTATTTTTTAAGAACCTTGGCAATTACTGAGTTAGTGAAATTAGTATCAGCTTTCTTACCATTGATGATAACCTTAGTCAAATCATCTTTATAGTTTTTCCAATCTGCATTTTTCTCAGATTTTGAAACAGTTTTGACGACGTAGTAAGTTGCAGCACCAGTTGAGCTATTTGAAACAGTCACTACATCAGAAACGGCATTAGCATCTTGCTTGAAAGCCGCTGTCAAAACATCTGTTGGGAAGTCTTGAGAAGCCGAGTTAACTGTCTTAGAAGTTACTTTCAAGCTGTTATCCTTAGCAACTTTCGAGAAGTCTGCTCCTTCTGCTTTAGCTTCAGAGGCTACTTTATCTGCCACAGCTTTATCAGTAGTTGAAACTACTTGCACCTCTGTATTTGGTGTGTAATTATCATAAGCAGCCTTGTAATTTGCTTCCGTCAAATCTTTTTGTGCAGCTTGGTTAACAGCGTACTCAACCAATTTCTGTGTACGGATTTGAGTACGGTATGACTCTTCTGTCTGACCATAGGCTGCAAGCACTTGTGAAAATTGGTCTCCGTATTGTTCTGAAGCTTGTTTATAGGCTTTATCAACATCTTCTTTGCTGACCTTGCTACCGTATTCTTTTTCAAGAACCTTTTGCAACGTTGCACTCAAAACACTTTGTTGTGTTTGGTTGCTACCTTTAAGTGAATTAAAGACATCCCCAACAGTAACAGTATCACCTTTCATAGATACTAAGATTGTTTCTTCAGTCGTTTTGTTTCCCAGAGAAACATACATAGCACCAGCACCAACAAGGGCTGAAACAGCTACAAGGGCAAGACCTCGGAGGAAGGGAGCACCTGAACTTGTTTTAACAGCATCACGAGTTTTCTTAGTTTTAGCACGTTTAGCTTTTTCTTTCGCTTTTTCACTGGCGAGGGCAATGCTTTCCTCTTCTTCTTTTTGACGATCAAGTTGCTCTTGTTCTGTATCTTCATCTGCTACAACCTCTTCAACAGTTTCTTCTGTTGACTCAAGGTTTTCATTTTCTTTAGCCATTTTATCTACTCCTTAAATTGTCAAAATCTCCATTATTATACCACACTTACTTAAATAATGCTTAATCTGGCAAAATAACATTTTCAGAGTTTTTCCGAATCATAAGAAGTCCATCACTCATAGGTATCAAACTAGCAGTCAAATCAGGGTTATCTAAAGTCGCATCAAAAAGGCGATGCAAGCCACGATAGATAGTTCGCTGACCACGACGAACCTCCATGATGTCTTTGGCAATATCCCCACCTTGGAAAATATCATCAAAAACAATGACACCACCAACTGTAAGACGTTTTAAGATTTCAGGCAGAAAGACGATATATTTAGACTTGGCTGAGTCCATAAAGACAAAATCATAATCTGTGTCTAAGTCTTGCAATACCTCGGCAGCATCTCCTTCGACCAAGGTAATTTGTTTGCGACTGTCATACTTAGCTAGATTTTCCTTGGCAAAGCCAATCATTTCTTCATTACGATCAACTGTCGTAATCTGAGCATCAGGTGCATATTCAGCCATAAGAAGGGCTGAAAAACCAATAGCTGTTCCTACCTCAAGAATTTTCTTAGGCTGTAAGGTCTGCAACAAAAATCGGAAATATGCAACAACCTCGTGTTGGATAATCGGAATATTCTCCTTACGAGCAAAGACCTCCAGTTCAGCCAAGTGCCCTGTACTCTCCTTAAGATGCGTTCGCATGTAGTCCACGATATCCTTGTTTACTATAGGACGACGCATGTTGTGATTTGCATTTTTACTATATGATTTAACCATGTGTTTTATTATATAAAAAATCCCTAGCGAGTGCTAGAGATTTAGATTAATAGAAACATCTTTTTTGACATTCCCAGTCAATAAATTGTAAAAACCTACATTTAAGACAGCCACTCTTAAACCTAAAAAAGAACCACTCTTTTCCAGAATGATTCTCTCAATATAGTATACTGACTTCTTTTTAAGAAAGATGAACACCTTTTTCAACCAAGGCTTCCAATTCAACTAAGCGGTCTTCGAAAACCTTGAAAGCTGCATCCAAGTAGTCAGTGTTGGTCATGTCAACACCAGCTTTCTTGATGACTTCCAAAGGATAGTCTGAGCTACCTGCCTTAAGGTACGTAAGGTAAGCTTCTTTATCTTCTTCATTACCGTGAACAATCTTTTCTGCCAAGTAGCTTGCTGCTGCAAATCCTGTAGCATATTGATAAACATAGTAATTCATGTAGAAATGCGGAATACGTTCCCACTCAAACTGAATTTCATAGTTATCTTCAGCTTTAAGGTTATAGTATTTCTCATTGAGGTCTGCATAAAGCTTATTCATGAAGTCTGCTGTCAAGATTTGACCCGATGCATCCGCTTCATGGATAGCATGCTCAAACTCGGCAAATTGCGTTTGACGGAAGACGGTTCCCTTAAATCCATCTAAATAGTGGTTAAGGATAGCAAAACGTGTCTTATCATCGTTAACTTCTTTAAGAAGTGTTTCTGTCAAGATATTTTCATTAGTTGTAGACGCAATTTCAGCCAAGAAGATTGGGTAATCTCCGTAAACATATGGTTGTGTCTGACGTGTGAAAGTTGAATGCAAACTGTGGCCAGTCTCGTGAACCAAGGTAAAGAGATTGTCCAAAGTGTCTTGCCAGTTCAAAAGCATGAAAGCATTGGTATCATAGGCACCACCTGAGTAGGCGCCTGAACGTTTCCCTTTGTTAGGGTGAACATCAATCCAACGTTCCGTAAAGGCTGCATGAACCTCTTTACTATACTCCTCACCAAAGATAGCCAAGACTTCCTCTGCTTTCTTGAGGGCTTCTTCATAAGTAAGAGCAGTCTCTGTCTCAGAAAGTGGTGCATAAACATCATACATCTTAAGCTTATCAAGTTCCAACACCTTCTTACGCAAATCAAGGTAACGGTGCAAAAGTGGCAAATGCTTATTCACTGATTCTAAGAGTGAGTCGTAAACACTTTCTGGAATAAAGTTAGCTGCAAGTGCTGCATGACGTGCCGAATTATAGTGACGAACTTTAGCCATATAATTGTGAACCTTGACAACGCCTTGAAGTGTTTGTGCATAGGTATGTTGGAACTGCTCATAAGTTCTATACATAGCTTCATAGGCTCCCTTACGGACTTCACGATTCTTAGATTCCATGAGGGTGGTAAAGTTACCATGTGTCAACTCAATCACATCCCCTTGACCATCCGATACCCATGGAAAGAGGATATCAGCATTATCCAAGACGTTGAAGGTATCCGTTGGACCGTTAAAAATATCACCAGCTGCTGCCAAGAGTTCTTCTGCTTCTTGAGAAAGAACGTGGTCTTTGTTTGCCAAAAGACGTTCGAAATAGTGGTCATAAAGTCCAAGACCTGGCTCTTGTTCTTTGAAAGATACTAATTTTTCAGCTTCCAAAGCCATAAACTCAGGCTCAAAGTAGGCAAAGGCTTCACTCAACTGTGAGTATAGGTTTGAGGCTTTGGCATTGTACTCTTGGTAAAGACCTACCGTTGTATCTTGGTCATTTTTCATTGACGCATAAACGTAGATTTTTTCCAAACGACGCATCAAACTCATATAAAGTTCTGTTGCTTCAAGCAAATTCTTGGCTGAGTCCAAGAGGTGACCAGCAAAGGAACTAGCCTTCTTCAAATCCTGAACAATGCTTTCATATTCAGTCTCCCAATCAGCGTCTGTCGCAAAAATGGTAGTCAAATCCCATGTATATTTTTCTTCTAAATGACAACGATTGTCTGACATAATATTCTCCTTAATTGTGTCTATAATCTACTATTTTAGCATAAAAGTTGGGAGGGCACAGGGTTTGCTTGTAAGAAAAATCCCTTTTTCGATAATACTGCATGAAAAGCTTTTCAAAACCATCAATAGATAATCTAATTTGGACAAATCCATGCTTAGACTCAGGAAACCGCACTTGTGGAAAAAAATCCTGATCGGACAAACTTAACAAATTCATCCCCTTAAGATAAGCCTCCTCCTGCCTTCTCATCCATCTTGGATTTTTCCCCATTAATTCCCGTTGAATAACATGTGAGACTTTCTTTCGCTGAGTCACTTGATAAGTCTCCACCTTTCTGGCCTGATAAGGAAAACGTAATATGGTCATGAGATTTTCTATTAAAGACCAGGTCTTAGTTAAGTAATAAACTCTCCCAAAAATATCCTCATAGATGAGATACTTAAGTCTAATCTCTTCCCTCTCCCAATCAAGTTCCCAAAGGTGGAAACCTATCTTAGTTGTAAAATAAAGAAAATCACGCTGTAGATCTGTTAAACGCTGTCCCAACCACAGTTCTTGCCCCAAAAGCCATCGTACCTCGTAACCTATTTGATGGTAAGCTAAAGTCCGCTCTCTTAAACGTTTCTGTGATAAACGAGAACACTGGACTTCCAAGGCTAAGGAATCTCCAACGAATAAATCCGCAATCTGACCTAACTCAGGCAGAACCTTTTCAATACAAACTCTTTCACCATGATTGTCCAGGGATTGATACACAGTGGCTTTTAGGGATAAATGTTGGGCCGATTCATTTTCTGAGAAAAACTGACAATCCTGCAAAGATTTATGGGCAAAATGCGGGCATATCACCTTTCCCTGTCTCAACAATACAATTCCTTGACAGCCAGGGCACCTATAAGTTTCCTCACGATTCAACCCATTTTCAAGAGCCGAAACCAAGAGCCCTTTCTGATTTTTAGCGATTAACATGACTCCCTCCTTTATACACTCTATTACGTATTCGCAAAAAATGTCATAAAATGAAAAAAAGCATCTAGATTTCTCTAGATGCATCCCCTATTCAAATTAAAACTTGCTCCCTGCTGTATGGAAACATAGGTTCATAGGTGTATTACCTACTTTAAGATACAAGTGCCGATCAATCCATTTGAACTCTTTTCAATTTCTAGAGGTAAATCCCCAATCTACCCTGAAATTAAAACTCGAAAACAGTCTCTATCCCACACGACCATTGAAAATAGTCAATGTAGCATAGACAGATGCTCTCACAAACATCTAGTCAAATTCCATCTCTAAAACACCATTCCAATATGCTTCTTACCCTCTAGTTCCTAATTCTCATCAAGGACTTACTTCCTTTAGTCAATAACAAGATAAAACAATTTTTAGATTTGGATAATCACCATCCAAAATCCTGATTTACTAACATTGAACCACAATTTCCCTAGGTGCAGTTCAATACCAACAAACGCAAAACCGTGTTGGTACAAAATGGTTTCTATCAAAGAGTATCTTGTGATTGATAGTCAGTCAATCTAAAAAGCTTTCCCTCTAGCTTTTGTGCAAATCGTCACACTGCGTACAAAATACTATTTTCTAGAAGAGTATCAGCTAAAATAGCTACTCTCAAAACATACCACCTGTTAAGAAAAGATTTAGTCCGCCTTCTGATAGATCTATTTGCAGGTACTGCTTTATTTTCTTTCCCTCTCCATTTAAAAAAGTACTCTCCCTTAAACTCGCCTTCCAAAATGGGATTAGATCTCCAAAACATGTGTTAGAAGTCGTCTTCTTATCATCCTGATTTTTTGGATTGGCTCGTCTAGAAAATCTCACCCACCAACCTTTAGACGCAACCCTTGTTCAAGTTTACTATGCCTCAGCTATCGGTATATTCTTTTCCGCTATTTATCTACGTACTGGCATCCTCTGATGGACTATTGTTCTGCACTTTTTGGTTATTTTTACTAGTTTCCTTCTGTCACAAGCGACACAGGCTGCTCCAGCTACAAGTATCTGGTATTTCATTCTCTGGTTACTACTGATTACCATAGTACTCTGCCTCATTCGTCCTAAAAAATTGGAAGCCATTAGACGTCTTAGCAACTGACACTTTATACAGCATTCCATCAGTACTCCTATAAGACCTGACTTTATAAAAATTTCATATCAGGTCTTCATCTATTCCTATCAGGATTTTACTGATATTAGACTTCTCATTTTGTTATAATATAGGTCACAATCATATTTTAAAAAGGGGTTGCTTATGAATTTTCAACAATGTCGCTATGTTCATACTATCTCTGAAACAGGCTCATTTAGTAAGGCTGCTAAGAAGCTTTTTTTGACCCAACCCAATCTTTCAGCATCCATTCGTGATTTAGAGGAAGAACTGGGAGTTCTACTCTTTGAGCGCTCCAATACGGGAGCCAAACTGACTGATGATGGCCATGATTTTCTAAAATACGCCAAACGTATCCTTAGGGAGCTGGATCTACTAAAAGGACGCTATCACAAGTCCTTTAAGAAATCGTTCACCATTGCCAGTCACCACTATGATTTTTTGTCACTTCCCATGGCTCATATTGCCAAACGTTTCCGTAGTGATTATCAAGAATTTCAATTAATCGAAACAACAACTAGAAAGATTCTCAAGAGCGTAGAGAGTTTCGAAAGTGACTTGGGGATTATTTATCTCAATGAAGATAACGTCCACATCCTAGAGCGCAGTTTCAAACACATGGATTTGACTTTCACCCCACTTGGAGACTTTGAAACCAAGATTTTCTTGGGACGTCAACATCCCTTAGCCAAGAAAAAATCTCTAAATCTCAAGGATTTAGAGGGATATCCACAAGTCCGTTTTCGTCAGGAAAGCTCTGGAATTCATCTCACCGAGGATCCGCTGGAAGTCCTGCCTGACCAGCAAGTTATCTACAGTAATGACCGAGGCAGTGTCATGAATCTGCTATGTTCCTCTGATAGTTATGCTTCTGGCCTTGGTATTGTCAACAGTTTTATCAAGGACCAGATTGTCCTAATCCCACTTAAGGATAGTCCCAAGCACACTTTGGGTTTTGTAACCAACAATAAACAAAAACAATCTACAATTATTCAAGCATTTATCGAAGAAATTCGAGATAGCTTACTACCCCACCACTAAGGAGACTTTGATGCTATTAGTAAACTAAACAGATACCCTAATGCCTATGGACCTGATGGAAACGTAGAACAAATTAAACATTTATTGAAATATAGTGTATAAAAAAACGAGTTCGACTGAACTCGTTTTAATGTTAAAAATATCTCTTTTCATTACTCTTAGGTGAGTAGGGGTATACAACGAAATCAAAATAAGGAATGGAACGGAAGGCTTATCATTCAAAATCAATTCGTTTTCCCACTCCCACTTAAGGAAATACTATAAAACAGAATTACTGTTAGCCAATCACACTTCCATTTGGAACAGATGGATCTACTGTCAAGACAGTGAGTTTACCGTCATGTTCAGCAGAAAGAATCATACCTTGGCTGACATATTTCTTCATCATCTTACGTGGTTTAAGGTTCGCCACGACTTGAAGTTTCTTGCCGACCAATTCTTGTTCGTTTGGATAGAATTTAGCGATACCTGAGAGGATTTGACGGTCTTCACCGTCACCAGCATCAAGACGGAAACGGAGCAATTTGTCTGAACCTTCGACTTTTTCTACTTCTTTAACTTCAGCAACACGGATTTCAACCTTGTCAAAGTCTTCAAATTTGATTTGGTCTTTTTCAGATTTAAGTTCGACTTCTTCTGGGTTCCATTCTTTTTCTTGTGGTTTGCCTGCGTTCATTTGAGATTGGATGTAGGCAATTTCTTCGTCCATGTCAAGACGTGGAAAGATTGGAGTTCCTTTTGAAATAACTGTAACATTTTCTGGGAAACCTGAAAGTTCAAGATTTTCAAGGTCAAATACCACTGGCAATCCGAGCTGTTCCATGATGGCATTTGAAGTGCTCATCATGAACGGTTGGATCAGGTGGGCTACCACACGAAGGCTAGCTGCCAAGTGAGCCATCACTGCTCTCAATTGTTCCTCGTCACCATCTTCTTTCGCAAGTACCCAAGGGGCTGTTTCGTCAATGTACTTATTGGTACGTGAGATGATATTCCACACAGCATCTAGGGCGCGTGGGAAGTCCACAGCATTCATTTGTTTGTGGAACTCTTCGATATTTTCAGCCACAACCTTAGCCAAATCAGCATCATAGTCTGTAACATTCTCAATATAGGCAGGTACTTGACCATCGAAATACTTGTTAATCATGGCAACTGTACGATTAAGAAGGTTTCCGAGGTCATTAGCCAACTCATAGTTGATACGGGCCAGATAGTCTTCTGGCGTGAAAGTACCATCTGAACCGACTGGAAGACTACGCATGAGGTAGTAACGAAGGGGATCAAGACCGAATCGCTCTACCAACATTTCTGGATAGATGACATTACCTTTAGACTTAGACATCTTACCGTCTTTCATGACAAACCAACCATGAGCAACAAGACGTGTAGGCAATGGTAAATCAAGTGCCATCAAGATGATTGGCCAGTAGATTGAGTGGAAACGAAGGATGTCCTTACCAATCATGTGGATGATTTCGTGGTTTTTATCATTTTGCCAGAAAAGGTCAAAATTACCATGCTCATTCTGGCCATAACCGAGGGCAGTAATATAGTTGATAAGGGCATCAATCCACACATAAACCACATGTTTTGGATCTGATGGTACTTTAACTCCCCAAGAGAAGGTTGTACGTGATACCGCCAAATCTTCCAAGCCTGGCTCAATGAAGTTTTTAAGCATTTCATTCATACGACCATCAGGTTGGATAAATTCTGGGTGTTCTTTATAGAAGGCCGTCAAACGGTCTGCGTAGTTGCTGAGTTTAAAGAAATAGGATTCTTCAGACACTAGCTCCACTTCATGTCCTGATGGAGCCACACCACCAATGACATTGCCCTCTTCATCACGGTAAACTTCTGCCAACTGACTTTCAGTGAAGAATTCTTCGTCTGAAACTGAGTACCAACCAGAGTATTCACCAAGGTAGATATCACCTTTTTCCAAGAGACGCTCGAAAACTTGAGCAACAACTTTTTCATGGTAATCGTCAGTCGTACGAATGAATTTATCGTATGAGATATCCAAAAGTTGCCAGAGATCCTTAACACCAACAGCCATACTATCCACATACTCTTGTGGTGTGATTCCTGCTTCTTCAGCCCTTTGTTGAATCTTTTGGCCGTGTTCATCAAGCCCAGTAAGGTAGAAGACATCATAGTTCATCATACGTTTGTAACGTGCCAAGACGTCACAAGCAATGGTTGTATAGGCAGAACCAATATGCAATTTACCAGATGGGTAGTAGATAGGTGTTGTGATGTAGAATGTTTTTGTCATTTTAATTTCCTTTCATGTGTTAACAAATGGGCTAACACTGATGATATAACATCTTATTATAGCACGTTTTGGACACTAAAAAAACCAGACTAGCTGATTTTTGCTCTTTTAATATTCACCTAGGAATGAAAGAATTTTTTATCGTCCCTAACATCACGCTCATAGTCGTAATCCAGTTTTTTCTCTTCTTTTGTTAGACGTTTAAAGATTTTTCTTCTGAAAGTTTGCCTTTTTTATCATAGGTAAGGACATTGATTTTATCGTCATTAACCTTATAGTGAACTGTCTCTTTATGAAATTCCTTATAAGACTTAATATAAACTTTTTTACTATCGTCGATATCAGATTTAGTGGTATGTTCGTCCACCTTATAATGATTATCTACAGCTTTCTCAACGACTTTTGTATAATCGACCAAAGATATTGTTAGTTCGAGCGTTATAGACCAGTTGTCAAAACGGAAAGCTTTTTCAGTATCACAATCCAAGTTAACCTCACCAGCCAAGGTATATTCATAAAATTTCAACTGATTGCCTTTAACTTTAACAAAATCACCGTCTTTTAACTTACTTTTCTCATAGAATTTCATACCATCAATCATCTTTTTTTGTCCTTATCATAATATCGATAATTTTCTTCTAAGATTTCACCTCCCTCTAGGTAGATATAAGCATAACCACCAAAAGAAAGTGAAATTATTACATCTGCTCCAATAACAGAAGCAATAACGACTGTAACTTTCTTAGATAAGCCTTTTTTAGATGCCACAACTGGTGTCACTTGTTCAGTTACTGGCTCACTCACCTGAACTTGTGGCTGACTATTCTCTGACACAGGCTCTGAGGCTATAAATTCGCCGTTCGCTTTAGCTTGTTGAATTTCTTCTTCGGTTAGTTTGCGATTATTGATTGTTTTGAAATAATCTAACCACTCATTTTTTGTTCATAAAAGTCCCCTTTTTATTGATCTTTCCATTCTACAAGAAAAGAGACTTTTAAGCTATTTGACTATTTTCATACAAAGAAAAGCAATACCAGATTAGAAACTCAAGTCTCTTTCTAATACCACTTTACTTATTTATGAAATTAACTGATTAGATTTTATCAATTCCTTTTTTTGCTACTATCGCTATCGTTAGAGCCTGATTCAGAATCACTGCCATAACCATAATCAAAGTGATCCTTGTAGTTATCATATTGATCACTATATTTTTTCAAATCTTTCTTATAATCTTTGATGGCATCCTTATATCCTTATAGTCATCCCAGCGCTCCTCAGAGTCTCACTTACTCATACGTTTATAAGTAACACGTGATTGAAGTTCTCCATCCTTGTCATAAATAGACAGAGTATACTCGTTTCCTGTTTTGACGTAAGTACGTTTTTCTTTTAGAGATTTCTTATATGATTTTACAGATTCTTCAGCAGCTTCTTTAGCAGCATCTTTAGTGTAGAATGAATAATCCTTGGACAGTTTCTTCACGAAATCTTTGGTAGTAGATTCAAACTCTTCAACCGTTAAAACCTCTGTCTGAGTCTTGTTCCATGGATCAAACTTCTGAGGGATATCACTTTCATACTCTAACAAGCTAACGTAAGATGATTTATTGTCTTCAAGATAAGTATAGTATCTAGAATTATTATTTTTAACTTCTACAAAAGAGTAAAAGTAAACATCATCAAAAGCGTCTACCATCTTATCTTTATCATCATTACGTTAAGAATAGGCTACTACCTCGTATGTTCCATCCGCAATCTTACCTGATTAGTAACGCCATATTGAGTAACCATCAACGATAAGTAAAATCGCTGTCAAGGATCCTAAGACTGATACCAAAATAATCTTAGTTTTCTTAAACATAGCTCTTTTAGGGGACACTACTTGTTGGAAAGTTGCTGCTGTTTGGGCAAACTGAGGCTATTGTGTCATAGCAATCACAAGTTAAGCTGGCTTAGTCGGCCTTTGTTCCCTCACTTGTTCATTTGAGCTTAAAATGTTAGGTCGCTCAAGTATAAACTCGCCAGTTGCTTGAGCTTGATATAACTCTGCCGGAGTTGGTTTATGACCGTTGACTAATTCAAGGTACTCAATCCACTCTTGCTGGTTTATAATAATCTCCTTTTTTATTGGTCTACTGTTTTATTGTACTAAAATAAATGACCAAATAGTATTTGACAATTATCATAAAGACTGTAAGTCTTTTTATAATTTTTTTAGACAATGATTCTACACAGTAAAGAACTACTAGGTCAGTTTACTTATCAACGCCAGCTGAGATAATCACTTTCAGTTCGCCAATCAAATCTATACTCTAGTACAAATTTATATGCATTTTCATAACCCAAATGAAAGTCATCAGCTTCACTCGAATCCAAACGCTCAAAAACTCTTCAAGAAAAAATATTGGCATCCATATCATAAACATTTATTACGAAGCCGTTAGATCTTTTCTCATAAGTCTTTTTCTCAAGATTCTTTTAGTGAAATAAAAGGTTCCCCATCCCCATAAGAAAGAGAATAAAATTGAGATTTCATATTCTCAACAACTATAAACTCTTTATGTAAGGTATCATTATCTCTTCTCCCCCGCTTAGTCCAATTTACCAACTCATCTGAATATGCCAAAGTAGCTTCCTATTTTACCATCTGATAGGTACCGTCTATAATATGGTTCTCTTGATACTTCCAAAACCTTCCACCTCTAATAGCTATTAAGACTATCACCATAAGACCTAGAACCAAAATAATAGCAACCTTTCATTTTGGGCTTTAGTCATACTTCTTTCCTCTAAATTAGCCTATTCTTTAGTACTATTTTAGAAAAAAATAGAGAGAAAATCTGTTACTTGACTAGAAAAGCAAAAGAGGTAGAAAACACTTACTCTCAAACCTCTTTTCATCTATTTACTTTTTAACATCCTCAGCACCAATGACTGGGTATTCGGTCAATCCTGATGCTACTTCTTCAGCCTGGTCTGATCCCTCTGATTTTTCCTCAAGATTAAACTTAGGTGCATCTTTTTCATAAGCATTAATGATATCGGCAACAACTGGATGACGTACGACATCACTAGCAGAGAAATGGACAAAATCAATAGCCTTGATTCCCTTCAATTTCTCCATGGCATCGACAAGACCAGACTTAACACGACGTGGAAGGTCAATCTGACTCATATCTCCATTAACAATCATCTTAGAATTAAAACCAAGACGGGTCAAGAACATCTTCATCTGCATGATGGTTGTATTTTGCGCTTCATCAAGGATTACAAAGGCATCTTCGAGGGTACGACCACGCATATAAGCAAGAGGGGCAATCTCAATAATTTCACGTTCCATGAGGCGAGTCGTCTGCTCTTTGCCAAGAATTTGATAAAGGGCATCATAGACGGGACGAAGGTAAGGATCTACCTTTTCCTTGAGATCGCCAGGCAAAAAGCCAAGACTTTCACCTGCTTCAACCGCCGGACGTGTTAAAACAATACGTTTAACCTGACCACGTTTAAGAGCTGTGACTGCAAGAGTGACCGCTAAAAAGGTTTTACCTGTACCAGCTGGACCAATCCCAAAGACCACATCATGGCTTTTAATGCTATCAACATAAACCTTTTGCCCCAAGGTCTTCACTCGAATAGGCTTACCACTGTTGTCCTTGATAATCTCTTCTTCATATAAAGCGACAAACTTGTCAATCGAACCATCTTGAGCCATGGTTAAGGCCGCGACAACATCTGAAGTGTTAACTAGCATTCCTCGTTCCACTAAAACAAGGAGAGCTTGAATGGTCAAGCGGGCCAATTCGACACTTTCTTCGTCATCCCCAAGGATTTGCACACGCTCTGTTCGAGCATGTATGATAACATTTAGGTTTTCTTCAATGAGTTTTAAATGACGCTCATTGGTTCCAAAAAGCGACAAGACATCATCTGGGTGATTTAGGGTAATTTCAACAGAATACTCTTGCAAATAGAGTTCCTCTTTCTTAAGTATTTTTATCCATTATATCAAAAAAATCACGCCAGGCGTGACTTTTTGTAATTCTTAATTATGCATTGAACGATATGTGAATGTGGTCATAGTGGTTTTCAGTAATGCTACCACGATCAGGCATTTGGTTCCAAGTATTGGCTGGTCCATAGATATTATCTACTGGTGCGTAGAAATGTTGTCTGTAGATGACATATGAGATACCTGCATTTGCGATATTGTCTACAGCATATTGAGCGACTTGATTACCAACTTCTGAACCAACTGGTACCATAACGTCAACGGCACGTCCTTTACCATGGTCTTGTGGGTCACCTTCACGGTAACCACCGATATTAGTAAGACCAAATTTTGCTGCTACATCTTGACGGAAAGCTTCAGCCTGTGGTTGAAGATTTGGATCCGTTGGAAGTGTATTTGTTGATGCAGGTTGTGTTGCTGGTGTCTCTGAAGTTGCTGGGGCTTCTAAAGCCACTTCTGATGTCACTGCTGGTTGTTTTGCTGGCGCTTCTGATGTTGCTGGTGCCTCTGATGCAGCTTCTGATGTTGCTGCTGGGTGTGCTGCTACTTCAGTTGTTTCAGCTTGTGCAGATGTTTCAGTTGCTGGAGCTTCCTCTTCTGCAAGTGTTTCTTCAGCTGATGAAGTAACATGATCAATAGCGTCTGCAACTGGTTGTTCAGTATCTGCGTAAGCTGAAGCATCTGATGCTGATGCGATAGCATCTGTTACTTCTGAAACAACTTGTGTTGATTCTTCTTTAGCAGGTGCTTGAGTAGCTGTCAAGCTAACAGTTTCAACTGGAGCTGACAAATCAGATGCTACTACAGATTGACCATTTACAGTCACTTCGTTAGTTGTCAAGTTAGATTCTGCTACTACAGGTGTGTCAGAAGTTTCTGAAGATGGTGTTTCAACTTTAACTGATACTGCTTGATTATCGGCGTTGTATGTTGTTGTCAAAACTGTTCCAGGGAAAATCAAGTCAATGTTTGTAATTTCTTTGATATTAGCCAAAACATTCATATCGATTCCCATCGCTTCAACAATACTACCTAAAGTATCACCATATTGAACAGTGTAAGTTTGTTGATTATCATTTACAGAGATATCTGCCTTGATTTGATCTACTGAACGTGCTGTCCAGTGAGAAGTTTCATCGGCATGTACGTGGCTAGCAGCAAAAAGCGAAAGTGCTGCAGTCGAGTAAAGAAGTGCCTTTGTAGTTTTAGATTTTGATAACATGTATAATTCATTCCTTCTTTAACGATTTTAATATCTACAATAATACCACACTTTCCATCAAAAAAATTGTGACTTACTGCTCTTTAAAGCAATTACTAACTAGTTGTAACAACCCTGATTTATTGAAAAACATCTGAGATATTTGTAAAAAAAATGTAACAATTTATTTCAATTCAAATGCTAACCACTTAATAAAAAATTGTAAAAAACAGTTACACCTATGGTAAAGCCCTATCCCTATCAATGTGCTAGATAGTCTTCCCAAATCTGGTCAAATTGACCTAGATTGAAAGAGAAACTAGCATGATCTTCCAAGTAACGACTAACTTCTTCAAAATCATCGGTATGCTTAGGAAAGGTTGAATCTTCAAAAGCCAAATCGGCTAAAATAGCTACCGGTTCATTTGATTTTGGATTACGTTGAGCCATCAGCCAAGTATAAAAGGATTTTCTCATACCTTCTCCTAACCGATTAATTCTGTTCCAAACTGATCTTGTTTGACTTTTTTAGCCTTCATCAGACCACCCAAGGCTTTTTTGAATTGTCCCTTAGAAATACCAAAGGTCGCCTTGATATCTGCTGGTGACGATTTATCATTAAGTGCCATAAAGCCACCGTTACTCTCTAAATAGGTCAAAATCATCTGTGCATCATTCTCGAGCATTTCAAAAGAACGTGGTTTAAGAGAAAGGTTAAGGGTGCGGTCAACTTCTCTAAATCCAATCACACGCGCTTCAAGGACTTGACCCAAGCGCGGCTCAGCATAACGTTCTGATGGATGGATGAAGCCAAGCATGTTATTCTCTGGCAGATAGACAAAGGTTCCTGACAGTTTAAGACGGTAGGCAATGGCTGGCCATTTTTGATTTTGCATATTATCGTAAGCAGGACCAGCTATGCGTTGAAAGACCTCAGGTTCAGCAGGAAGCCCCCAAATACGATCTTTTTTATCCACACCTAGTTTTATATAGAGTTTGTCCCCCTTCTTGGGCCAGAGCTCTTTGAGTTCAGGCAAAACATCAAGAGAGACAACGATTTCCTTATCTGGAATTCCCACGTCTACAAAGACACCTAAATCTTTTCGGACATCAGTGACCTCTCCCCAATCGTAAGATTCTCGAGTTGCCTTGATTTCCTTTTGAGTCAAACGTAATTTTTGCTTACTATCTGTATAGGCAAAACCTTTCACCATGTCACCAATGGCGTGTTCTCCCTCATCTTTAGCCAAAGCAAAGGTCACACCATCCTTTTGAACAAAGTAAAAGCGGTCATTTTCATCAGTTACTAGAGCAGTAATGATGGTTCCAAGTAGTGTATTCATCTTTTTTCCTCTAAAAAGAGAGTCGGACAAGGAAGCTAACATAGTCCATGCTCTTTTGCTTTCTGTCCCATTCTCCTTATTTTCTATTGATTAAACAGTAAGGAGTTCTTTTTCCTTCTCTGCTATCATGCTGTCAATCTTATTAACAGCATCATCAGTTGCTTTTTGGATATCTTTTTCCAAAGTTTTCAATTGATCTTCTGTAATTTCTTTTTCTTTTTCTTGCTTTTTAGCTTCATCCATAGCATCACGACGGATGTTACGGATAGCGATTTTAGCATTTTCACCGACTTTTTTCACTTCTTTGGCTAACTCTTTACGAGTTTCTTCTGTAAGTGCTGGGATAACCAAGCGGATTACAGAGCCATCGTTAGCTGGGTTGATACCAAGGTCAGATTCATTGATGGCACGTTCGATATCAGCGATTGATCCTTTATCAAATGGTGAAATCAAAAGAACACGTGCTTCAGGAACAGTGATTGAAGCCAATTGGTTAAGCGGTGTTGGAGCACCATAGTATTCCACAGTGATGCGGTCAAGAAGTGATGCATTGGCACGACCTGCACGGATAGCTCCGAATTCACGGGCCAATGACTCGTGTGTGTGGGCAAAACGTTCTTTTGCTTTTTCAATAATTGCGTTTGTCATGAGTTCTCTCTTTCTTATTTACGTAATTCTGCTTTGTTAGATACAGTTGTCCCAATTTGTTCACCAAAAATAACACGTTTGATATTTCCAGGTTCGTTCATATTAAAGACAACAAGATCAATGTCATTATCCATTGAAAGGGTAGAAGCTGTGGCATCCATAATTTTCAAACCACGCTTGATAACTTCTACATGTGTCAATTTGTCAAATTTGACAGCATCAGCGTTTTTACGGGGGTCATCATTGTAGACACCATCGACACCATTTTTAGCCATAAGGATGGCATCGGATTCGATTTCAGCGGCACGAAGTGCTGCCGTTGTATCTGTTGAAAAGTATGGTGAACCAATCCCTGCTGCAAAAATAACGATACGCCCTTTTTCAAAGTGACGAAGGGCACGGCCACGAATATAAGGCTCAGCCACAGATTTCATATCAATCGCTGTTTGAACACGTGTATCGACACCCAATTGTTTCAAACTGTCAGCCATAACAAGAGCATTCATAGTTGTCCCAAGCATCCCAGTATAGTCAGCTTGAACACGATCCATTCCTGCTTCAGCTGCGGGTTCTCCACGCCAGAGGTTACCACCACCGATAACTAGAGCAATTTGAATACCTGAATCCGCTACCTCAGCAATTTCTTTAGCTATAGCTTGGACGGTTGGAAGATCGATCCCAACACCTTTTTCACCAGCTAGAGCTTCACCTGAAAGTTTAATGAGGACACGTTTGTATTTTGGTTCTGCCATGATTTCTCCCTATTAACTATTATATTTCTGATTTGATTCTTAGCTGAGATTTATCATTTCTAATCCATCAGTTGCCATTATTTTAAAGGTTGCAAAGGAACTCATTTGACCTTCTCCTTTTGACGATTTGGATAAGAAAATGGTTTCTTTTTTGCAAAGCAAACACTAAATCTTCATCCTTACTATTTTATCATAAATTAGGATTTTCACCTAGTCAAATATTAAAAAAATATGTTTACAAGATGACCGTAAAGGTGATGGTGTCATTTTTATAGGAGGCAAGGATTCGCCCCCTTAAATAATTTGACCATGCTTTGCGCCATGGATAGACCTATGCCGAAACCACTGTGCTCTTTGTTATTATGAGACTCATCAATACGATAAAAGCGCTCAAAAACTTACCATAATCAACTTCCTTGCCTTCTTTATAGGTATTTAACACTTCTAAACGATCCCTTTTACACGTTCTTCCAAACTGACGAAGTCTTACCGTAACCGTTCCTTCTGGATCACAATACTTGTTAGCATTATCCACTAGGAGAGTTACCAGTTCAAAGAGAGATTTTTTCCTCGGATTTTACATGGATATCTGGAGTGATATCCATAACGAAGGATTTGCCATCTCGGACGACAGGTCCCTTAAAGTCATCGGCTGCATCCTCTGTAATATAGGAAAAATCCACATCTTGAAGAACAATGTCCGGCTGCTCCTCCAGACGAGATAAAGCCACAAGAGAATTGATTAGATTAGTCAAACGTGCCACTTGGTCATTAGTTGACTTGATCCATTCATTCTCCCCTGTCATGAGTTCCTGTAGCTCCGTATTAACAGAAATAATAGCTAACGGTGTCTTTAATGCATGACCAGCATTGGTGATAAAACGTCGCTGCTTTTCATAATTTCGAATGAAGGGGCGAATGACGATTCCTGACAAAGCACTGACAATGATGACAAAAAAGATAAAAGCAAACAGTGATAAAAGAATAGAAAGATTGAACAAGGCTTGGGAAGAATTATAATAAGAGGTCGTGTCCAAAAAGACTACCAAAACCTTATTTTCACTGACCTTACTAACTTGACAGCTAAGATTGATATTTTTTCTCTAATCGTTCCAATATTATTGGTCAAACGTCTAACTGTCAGGGCATATCTAGCCACTTCATCGTCGTTTATTAGGAACATAGGACTGGTATCCTTACTAACAACCATATCACCCGATAAAATAACGCTGAAAAATCAAAAACTGTTCGAAGGAATCTCATCTCCTTGATTGGTATCAATTTTTGTGGTTTTTTCCGAAGCTTCCATTATTCTCTGTGAGTGTGTTGAGGACCTTGGTAATTTCCTGCTCCGTCTGAAAAGACCTCACAGTGTTGACGATTCCCACCAAAGGGTTCAAGCGAGAAGCGACTCCCTATCCCTTATCTTTGATAATCCGGAGTCACTGACAACATCATCAGGTACCAGTCGTACTCTGCAGAATCTTCTAGATTTCTTTCAGACTCTTCAACGAAGTTAAAATACTTGAACAATCTAATAATGCTTATAAAACGGAAAAGCTTGATCGGCCCCATTTTGAAGATTGTTAAGCATAGATACCGTCTGATGCTGTAAATAGCTGCTGAAAATGTGACCATCCTCTTCAGCCACCAAACAAGAGTCCATTTTTATAGCAAAACGGATCAATATTTTCTGCAAAGCTAAGACAAACTCATCATACTGTTCAGGATTCTTTAAATTACTAGCATTCATCGAGAGGCAGGGATAATCTTCAAAAGCATCTGCGCACACTCATGTCACTTTTTAAACTTCGTCTTGTCTTGCTTTGCAATATTGCATCTTATCTCATAATCTGTCTGTTTCTTCTCAGTATAACACAAAACGCATGACTTACAATCATACGTTTTATGGAATTTTGTTAAATCTTATAATTTTATAAGAATATCCTAGGCCACTTCTTCCGTAAACTGACTATTATAAAGATCAGCATAGAATCCATTTGCTGCCATGAGCTCATCATGATTTCCCTGTTCAATAATGTTACCATCTTTCATCACAAGGATGAGGTCCGCATTTCGAATGGTTGATAAGCGGTGGGCAATGACAAAGGATGTACGACCCTCCATAAGCTTGTCCATAGCCTTCTGAATCAATTCTTCTGTTCGTGTGTCAACTGATGATGTTGCCTCGTCCAAGATAAGAAGAGGGGCATCCTTAAGAAGTGCACGCGCAATGGTCAAAAGTTGTTTCTGACCAACTGATAAAGTAACAGAATCATCCAAATAGGTATCATAACCTTTTGGAAGTGTGGTGATGAAGTGATGAACACCCACGGCCTTGGCTGTAGCAATAACTTGCTCGTCAGAGATATTTTCTTGGTTGTAAATCAAATTATCTCGAATCGTTCCTTCAAAGAGCCAAGTGTCTTGAAGTACCATAGAAAATTGATCATGGACGGTCTCACGCTTCATGTCGTTCGTATCCACACCGTCAATGGTGATACGGCCTTTATCGATATTATAGAATTTCATAAGCAGGTTAACAATGGTTGTCTTACCAGCACCCGTCGGACCAACAATAGCAATCTTTTGTCCTGGCTTGGCAAGAGCTGAAAAATCATGAATGATAGTCTTTTCAGGAGTATAACCAAAGGAAACATGGTCAAAGACTACTTGACCCTTGGTATCTGTCAACTCAGCTGTCTTGACTGACTCGTCGTCCATATCTTTTTCTTCCAAAAATTCAAAGATACTACCAATAGCTGCAGTTGCTGATTGGAGTTGTGTAATCCCTTGTGCAATTTGAGAAAGAGGTTGTGAAAAGATACGAACATAGGTCATGAAGGCTACCACATCACCGATGGTCAGGCTTCCGTCAATTACCTTAACAGCACCTACCAAGCAGACCATGACGTAACCAAAGTTACCGATGAAAATCATAAGTGGCATCATAATACCAGAGATAAACTGAGATTGCCACATAGAATTATAGAGCTTATCATTAAGCCCCTTGAAATCTTGACTGCTTTCTTTAGATGCATTGTAGCTCGTTACAACTGCTTGACCTGTGTAGATTTCTTCAATGTACCCATTAATGTTAGCCAAATTTTCTTGTTGGCGTTTAAAAAGTGGTTGCGAGAAGCCCATGATAAAGGCTACTAGAACAAATCCTATCAAGACAGAACCAATCGCAGTGAAAGCCATAGTAACATTTGAGTAGAACATCATAATAATGGCTGCTACCAAGAGAACGCTTGAAGTAATTAGAGTACCCAGACCCTGACTAAGCGATTGTCCCAAAAGGTCAACGTCATTAGTCACACGAGAGAGTGTGTCTCCTTGAGAATGACTATCAAAATAATTAAGAGGTACGGTGTTGATTTTCTTTTGGATTGCTGTACGGAAACGTTGTGAAAATCGTTGCGTAATTGTTACAACGGTAAAACTTTGTAAGTAACCAACAATGGCTGAAATGGCATATAAAACAGCCAAGGTTAAAGCAATGCTGCCCACCTTGTCTAAATCGATGCCCGGAATAACCCCCATCTTAGTTGGCGTAATCCCATCTGTAATAAGATTGGTGATTTCTTTTAATTTATCAGGTCCAATAACAGTTATAACTGCTGAAATAATGGCTCCAACAATCGCAAGGACAAAGGGAACTTGGAAACCTTTAATATAGGGTTTTAAACGTTTATAGGACGATGTTTTTGGCTTATTTTCCATCTTCTAACTCCTCCTTAGACAATTGTGAATAGGCAATTTCTTGGTAAACCTCATTATTAGCCAAGAGTTCCTCGTGGGTTCCTTGACCAACGACCTTACCTTTATCAAGAACTAAGATTTGGTCAGCATCCATAATAGTAGAGATGCGTTGCGCAACAATCAACTTGGTCATATCTTGTGTTTTTTCAGCCAATTCTTGACGCAACTTGCGATCGGTCTTATAGTCCAAAGCTGAGAAGGAATCGTCAAAGATCAAGATTTCAGGCTTACGGGCAAGTGCACGCGCAATAGCCAGACGTTGTTTCTGACCACCTGAGAAGTTAGACCCAGCTTGAGCCACTTCTGCCTTAAGTTGACCTTCTTTATTTTCAACAAAGTCTTTTCCTTGAGCCAATTCGAGAGCTTCCCAAATTTTAGCGTCATCAAGAGGGCTGTTATTGCTGGTTCCCATCGTCATATTTGACGTGATGTCCCCTGAGAAAAGTACTGCCTTTTGTGGGATATAACCAACAATATTGTGCAAGGTTTCGTGATCGTAATATCTCACATCTACACCATCGACCTTTATAGTTCCTTGCGTTGCATCGTAAAAACGTGGGATAAGGTTGACAAGAGTTGATTTACCAGATCCAGTCGAACCAATAAGAGCAACCGTATCTCCTTTTTTAGCTTTGAAGCTAACATGCTCCAAAACAGGCTCTGAAGTTTCAGAATAACGGAAGGAAACGTCTTCAAATTCAACAGTTCCGACTTCTTTAGGCTTTTCAGAACTATATTCAGGGTAAGAAACTGAAGATTGAGTATCTAAAACTTCATTGATACGTCCAGCTGCTACAACTGCTCGTGGAAGAAGGAAGAAGACAACCATCATCATCATGAATCCCATAACAACCTGCATGGCATAAGATGAGTAAACCACCATGTCTGAGAAGAGATGAACCTTGTCTTCCATGACACCAGCAATCTTAGTTGGATCTGTTGGAATCTTAACATCTTCAATCAGATGCGCACCAATCCAATAAATAGCTAGCGTCAAACCACTAGATACAGCAGTCATTACCGGTGTCAGCAAGGCAAAAGAACGACCGATGAAAAGATTGTTTTGGGTTAGATCAGTATTGGCCTTTTCAAACTTATCCTCTTGATAACTCTCGGCGTTATAGGCACGCACCACACGAATCCCAGTAAGAGATTCACGCGTCACACTATTGAGTTTATCTGTCAGAGTCTGAATCAAACGTTGCTTAGGCATGACCATAATCAAGAGGAAGAGCATAAGAATGGCAATTACTGCCACAGCCACAAGCAAGGCAAGAAGCCAATTCCCATTTTTATCAGCAATCTTTGTAATAGCCCAGATTGCCATAATAGGTCCCTGTGTAATAACCTGTAACCCCATGGTCAGTGCCATCTGTAATTGTGTAATATCGTTTGTCGTACGGGTCAAAAGACTAGGAATAGAGAATTTCTTAATCTCGGCATCCGAAAAATCTAAAACCTGATGGAAGATATCATCACGAAGACGAGTGGTAAAACTAGATGCTGTTCTGGCAGCTAGAAAACTAACCACTACAGAGGCCATAAAGCCCGCAAAAGACATTAAAAGCATTCGCATCCCTGGGGCATCCGTATTCCAAGCAAAAATATCCGATGCCTTAGTCCCCTTGGTTGATAAGAGGGTTATAATGTCAGACATATAGTCTGGAATTTTCAAGTTTAGATAGACGTTCAAACAAACAAATATCACAGCTAAGACAATCATACTTAACTCTTTTGCCGTCAAACGTTTAAAAATTTTAAACATAAGTTACTCCTTATTTTTCTCTAAATTCTTACGAATTTGGTGAAAGACTCGAAATGCTGTTTCAGCATCTTCTTTCGAAATACCATCTAATAACTGTCCATGGATAGCCTCTCGGAAATGTCCGACGTCTTGAGCCTTCTTTTTGCCTAAGTCTGTCAGATGAACATACTTGTAGCGTTTGTCCTTGTCAGATGTCACCAATTCAACAAAACCATTTTTCTCCATACGTTTGACCAAATTACTAGCCACTGACTTGGAAATAGATAGTTTTTTCTCAATATCTTTGATAAATATTTCTTTATCTTGGTTCTCAAACAAGTACCTAACGGCAAACCCTTGTGGACCAGCTAAATGCTCAACGCCATACGCTTTACCTAACTCTTGCACGCGAGACTCCATAGTATTGATGAATTCTCTGAAGTCACTAAAAGGATCTTTTCCATGCATCGCAAGCTCCTCCTTAAATAATTCTCATGGGAACTACTTTAGTTCTTATAAGAACTATTGTCAAGAAAAAAAGTTCCTATGAGAACTAAAAAAGAGTGAGGTAGAAATTTTTAGTTCCTACTCTCACTCCCATAACTATCCTAATCGATGTTTCAAAATCTAATATTAAGCACTTCCTAAACCATGCTAGCTATATAATAACACCCTCCAAATGATCCAATTCATGCTGAATAATTTGGGATGGCATACCAGAAAAACTCAACTGTTTTGGCATCCATCGTTCATCTAAATAAGCAACCTCAATCGATTCATAACGTCTGGTTGGGCGACTTCCTTCTAAAGACAAACAAGACTCCTCCGTTTGAAAAGATGAAGACTTGCTTACCAAAACAGGATTAAACATAACCAGATTGACAAAACCGATATTGACGATAATAACACGCTTTTTGACTCCGATCATATTGGCTGCCATACCTACACAGGCATCCTTATGAAACTCCAGCGTATCACGTAAATCCTTTGCCAAATAGAGGTCTTCTTTAGTCGCCTCTGTCGATTTTTGTCCTAGAAAAAAGACATCCTTTACGATAGTTTTTATCATCTATTTACTCCCATATTGTTTCTTATCTAAACTATGAAATCATATGTCCTTTATTTATCAGCTTCATATCCAAAGACATGAAAAAATAGCTACCCCATTCCTTATCTCTGAACCAAGGGATTTCAATTACATATATAATTTCCTCAACTTATTATATCAAAAATAGCTGACTTCTAGGAAAACAGCTAAAAAAAGAAACCCGCAGGCTTCTTTTCTTATTTTATAGAGAGGCTTATTAACCAGGTCAGGCCTATTAATTAAACAATACCTTGAGCTGACATTGCATCTGCAACTTTAAGGAATCCAGCAATGTTTGCACCCACAACAAGGTTACCTTCTTGACCAAACTCTTTAGCAGCAGCTGCAGCATTTTCATAGATACCCTTCATGATATCGTAGAGTTTAGCATCAACTTCATCGAATGTCCATGATGTACGTCCGCTATTTTGTGCCATTTCAAGAGCTGATACAGCAACACCACCAGCGTTAGCAGCTTTGGCAGGACCGAATGATACACCAGCTTTAAGGAAGACATCAATAGCTCCCAAAGTTGAAGGCATGTTAGCACCTTCTGAAACAGCAAGAACGCCATTTGCTACAAGTGTTTCTGCATCTGTTTCATCCAATTCGTTTTGTGTTGCACATGGGAAAGCCAAGTCAGCTTTGATAGACCAAACTGTCTTTTCACCACCAGCAGGTGTGAAAGTTGCATTTGGACGAGCTTCTGCATATTTCACGATACGTTCACGTTTAACTTCTTTGATTTCTTTCAACAAATCAACGTCGATTCCATCTGGATCATAAACAAAACCAGATGAATCAGAACATGTCACAGCTTTAGCACCTAGACTTTGCAATTTTTCAATAGCGTAAATCGCAACGTTACCTGCACCTGAAACAACTGCTGTTTTACCGTTAAAGTTTTCACCACGTGCATTAAGCATTTGTTCTGCAAAGTAAACAGCACCGTAACCAGTTGCTTCTGTACGAGCAAGTGATCCACCCCAGTTCAAACCTTTACCAGTAAGAACACCTGTGTATTCGTTACGAATACGTTTGTATTGACCATAGAGGTAACCAATTTCGCGTCCACCAACACCGATATCACCAGCAGGCACGTCTGTATCTGCACCGATGTGTTTGCTCAACTCAGTCATGAAGCTTTGGCAAAAACGCATGATTTCGTTGTCTGATTTACCTTTAGGATCGAAGTTTGATCCACCTTTACCACCACCGATTGGTTGACCAGTCAATGAGTTTTTAAAGATTTGTTCGAAACCAAGGAATTTAATGATTGATTGGTTTACTGATGGGTGGAAACGAAGACCACCTTTATAAGGACCAATAGCTGATGAGAATTGTACACGGAAACCACGGTTTACCTGTACTTGACCTTTATCATCAACCCATGGTACACGGAATGAAACGATACGTTCTGGTTCAACCAAACGTTCCAAAAGGTTTTCTTCGATATATTTAGGATATTTATCGAAGACAGGGACAAGTGAATTGAAGACTTCTTCAACTGCTTGAAGGAACTCAGCCTCGTGGCTGTTTTGAGCTTTCACTTTTTCAAAAACGCTAGCAACGTATTCTTTACCTGTTGTCATATCAATGTTTCCTTTCAAATAATTACCTTAGTAATTTAATCACATGAATAGTATAAATTTTCAGAATCTTATTGTCAAGTGTTTTTTGTCATTTTTTTGATTTGCATGTTAGAATTTATGACATAGCTAATTCTTTCTCTTTTGTAAAAACCTATCACGTCAATAATCTAAGCGTTTTATTTTTGGGTTATTCTTTCAAAAATTTTCTCCTTATTTAAAGACTTGAAGCTGAATTTGTTTGAAAAAACAATTTAGTTATTTTACTATTTCATCTATTTACATTACCTCGAAACTATACCACCATTAATTTAGTAAATTTACTATATTTAAAAAGGATAACCCTATGAAAAGAAAACATCTATCAGGAAAGAGTATTGGTATTGTTTTTGGAACCTTTGCACCAATGCATGTAGGACATGTCGACCTCATCACAAAGGAAAAACGCTCTAACGACAACGTCCTTGTCATCGTAAGTGGCAGTAACACACAAAAAGATCGTGGGACACGCACAGGCCTGTCGCTCAACCGACGCTTTCGTAATGTCCGTGAAGTTTTCTACGATGATGAACTAATCGTTGTGGATAAACTAGACGAAGCCGATATGCCTCCCTATCCAGAAGGTTGGGTGCCATGGGTTAACTGCGTCAAAGACCTTATCACTAAGAATACGGATGGTCCCGAAAAAATTACCTTCTATGTTGGAGAGTCAGAGTACGTGATCGAGCTCAATCGCTACTACCCTCAAGCTCAGGTAGAACTCATCGAGCGTTCTGTTATCAATATCTCTGCTACTGAGATTCGCGATAATCCTATAGAAAATTGGCGATTTATCACCAAACCTTTCCGTCGCCACTTTACTCGTAAGGTCCTAGTTGTCGGATCTGCCAGTGGAGGAAAAACAACCCTTGTTAAGGATTTAGCTCGTACTTACAACGCCCCTTGCTCACTTGAATATGCCAGAGAATATCAAGAGAAGTATAATGTTCGAGATGACGAGTTGGATACCAATGATTATATTCACCTCTTAACCGATCAATATGCCCAGACAGCTGAAATTATTGACAACGGGCAACACTCATGGCTTATTTTTGCAGACACCAACTCAACGGTCACTAAGGTATATATCGACTACTATTTGAAAGAAAACATCTCACAAGAAGAGTTTGATCTATTAGATCGACTCTATCAGGTAACCCAAGCTCGTGAAAAGTGGGATTTGATTTTTGTGATACTACCAAAATCAAACTATGTAGATGATGGTTCCCGTGACATGACTATGGCTGATAACCGAACACGGGATTGGTTTACCAAACATCTCTTGGACCTACTATCACCATTCAAGGATAAAATCGTTATTTTAGGAGAAAACTGTGATAGTGACAGTTTTTTTGCTGACAACTACCATTACGCCAAGAAGACAATTAAAGAACGTCTGCATATCGAAATCTAATGGATTGCTTCAGCAAAAGCATTTTCACTTAAAATTAACAATATAGACTAGGAGGCTAAAAATATGTCTAAAACCTTTGAAAATTCTGGTAGCGAAAAAGACTTCCTGAAAATCTACAGTAATGAAGAATTGGATAAGTATGCCAAACCCTCAGTAACTGTAGACTCAGTCATCTTCCGCTATTTTGAAGGAAGAGTCCAAACCTTGCTTATCAAACGAAAAAATCATCCCTACATGGGAAAATATGCTCTTAGTAGTGGCTTCGTTCAAGAGCAAGAAGACCTCAATACGGCTGTCTGTCGTGAAGTACGTGAGGAGACATCAGTTCAACTGAACACTGATCACATCGAGCAACTCGTTACAGTAGGAACACCTTATCGAGATCCTCGTATGTGGACCATTACAATAGCTTACCTCTGTTTCATGACTTTTAATGATATTCAAATGGATAAGGCTGCCGATGATGCAGCGTCTACGCATTGGTTAGATATCGCTATGGTCAATGGCAAGTTGCAGCTTACTGATGGTGACAAGACGCTTTATCATGATGACCTCGCCTTTGACCACTGGGAAATCCTTTTGATTGCTATGGAACGTATTAAGGGAAGACTCGAATACTGCCCAACTATTCTCAACATTATGCCAGAGGAAAATACCTTGACCGCCTACCATCAGCTGTTTGGGACCTTTAATGAAACATACCTTAAAATGGATTCCACAAATTTCTTACGTCGCTTTAAACATCTTTTCCAAAAAACAGGACGCCAAGTAGCTACCAGAACTAAAAAAGCCGCTACCTACACTTATCAGACCTAACCAATCTAAAGTAGGTTTTGTTTGACAATTTTTACCTTACGTAGTAGTATTAAGAAAAATTAATAAGAGGTAGCATATGAAAAGTTTTACATTAATTAGCGGGATTCTCATTATTCTTTTAGGTGTCTTTTTCTTCGCTAATCCTACAAGCCTTCTTGCCATTGTTGGTTGGATTTTTGCTCTAATGATGCTCATTTCTGGGGGTTCAAGTCTCATGGTTTATTTCAAACGTGATAACGAGAACCGTTCCTTCTTCCAATTACTTCAAAGCGTCATTTCGATTGTTTTTGGTATTATTTTGCTATCGGCATCGGTATGGGTACTCTCAGGTGTCGCTGTGACCATCATCGCTTGGTGGCTCCTTGTCTCAGCCTTTACCCAAGGCTTCCAAGCTTATCACCAACGTCAGTTTGGTTTTTCAGGGCAACCTGCTTTGTCAATCGCCTTGATTTGTTTAGTATTTGGAGTCTTGCTCTTTTGTGCACCATTTTTCTCAGCCTTTCTTATTGGTCGCTTTGCAGCCTCCTTAATTATCTTTGCAGGTGTATCTGTCCTCTCCTTTTCATTCCGCTTATGGTAGAACAAAGTTATTTCACTACGTAATAATATAAAAAAGCCTTGCATATGCAGGGCTTTTAGCATGCTTTGAATGTTAAAGAGTTTATCCCTCTAGCCCACTCAAATACTCATAACGTTCGTATTTTTCAAGTAAGGTTTCATTAGTGGTGTCTAAATCACGTTGAAGACTTGCTAGCTGTCCATAATCACTAGCATTTTCAAGCATGGCTGCTTCAATCTCTTCGATTTTAGCTTCGAGGTCGGTAATTTCATCCTCGATAATCGCCCACTCTTGTTTTTCAAAATAGCTCATGCGTCTTTTATCTTCTTTGACTTTCTCAACCTTAACTCTAGCTTGCTCTTTTTCTTTCTCTAGAAGGGCTGATTGCTCTTGTAAGAAGGCTTTTTCATCAAGGTAGTCAGTATAGTTGCCAAAGAACTCACGCACCCCACCCTCCTCAAAAGCTAGAATCTTGTTAGCCACCTTGTCCAAAAAATAGCGGTCGTGACTGACGGTTACAACAGGGCCACCAAAACCATTGAGGAAGTTCTCCAAAACAGTCAAAGTCGCAATATCCAAATCATTTGTCGGCTCATCCAAAAGCAGAACATTAGGCTTTTCAATCAGAATCTTGAGTAGATAAAGACGTTTCTTTTCTCCACCAGATAGCTTGGCAATCTGTGTTCCATGGGTAGAACGAGAAAAGAGGAATTGCTCTAAGAGCTCTGTGATGCTGGTGGTCCCAACAGTTGTTTTGACTTCATCTGCGACTTCTTGTAAGTAGTTAATGACACGCTTGCTCTCATCCATATCTTTAATTTGCTGTGAGAAATAGCCAATACGTACAGTCTCACCAATATCTAAGACACCAGCTGTGGGAACAAGGTCACCATTAATCAGATTGAGCAAGGTTGATTTTCCGACACCGTTATCCCCAACAATACCGATACGGTCACGGTTTTGCATGATAAGATTGAAGTCACTGAGAATTGGCTTACCATCTTCATAAGCAAAATCGACATGTTCGAAGTTAACTACCTTCTTACCAATACGGCTAGTCTCAAAGTTAATTTCAAAATCGTCATTATTGAACGTTTGGTGAATCTCACCCTTAAGCTCCTTAAAACGATTGATGCGAGCCTGTTGCTTAGTCGCACGTGCCTGTGGTTGCGTTCGCATCCATGCCAACTCCTGCTTATAGAGTTGCTTTTTCTTATGAAGAGCTGCAGCATCACGCTCATCTTGTTCAGCCTTGAGTCGCACGTAATCTTGATAATTCCCTTGGTACTCAATCAGATTTGCCTGGTCTAGCTCAAAGATGCGTGTTGCCACACTATCCAAGAAATAACGGTCGTGGGTAATAAAGAGGACCGTTTTTTTGGAAGACTTGAGAAAATTAGTCAACCAAGCAATGGTATCAATATCCAAATGGTTGGTTGGTTCGTCCAAAAGTAAAAGATCAGCATCATTCAAGAGAACCTGAGCCAACTGCACACGGCGTCTGAGACCACCTGAGAGGTCTCCAACCTTTTGAGAGAGGTCTGACAAACCTAGCTTAGATAAAACCGTCTTAACCTCGCTCTCAATGGACCAAGCATCAAGACTATCCATCTCAGCCATAACCTTCTCTAAACGAGATTGATTATCCTCAAAATAATCCGCCACGAGGGTCTCATATTCACGAATCAAGGCCATCTCACGAAGGTCTGATGACAAGACCGTATCAAGCACTGTCTTGCCATCATCAAATTCAGGCTCCTGAGTTAAATAAGCAATCTTATAACCATTAGCCTTGGTAAAAGGTGACACGTCACCATCAAAACCAATACGCTCTGATACAACATCTAACAAGGTTGTCTTACCAGTCCCATTGACACCAATAATCCCAATACGATCCAGATCATGGATAATAAATGAAATCTCTTTAAAAACCGTCTTGTCCCCAACGGACTTGGTCAATTTTTCAACAATAAAATCTGACATCTTACTTCCTTTTTACAAATAACACCGCTACGGATCCTACGCATGTTCTGTAGCGGTGTGTCATTTTTATTACGTCTTTAGACTTGTTTCATAGCTTGAACAAAGGCCATGATGGATTCCTCATCATTAGCTAATTCACCATCAACGATAGCATTTTCGATAGCTCTGAGAGTACGACCAAGATCTGGACCAGGTTTGAATCCCAGCTCCTTCATCAGCTTGCCACCATTAACAACGATCTCGTGCTTATCATGAATGAGCAACTGACCATCCAACTCGGCAATACGCTCATAATCCACATCTAATCTCTGAGCCTGTCTCAAGGTTTCAGCTTCCTTTAAGAGGTCCTTACCATAATGATAAACATCTTGTTTGGTCACTTCCCTCTCCATTCGGAATCTAAAAATCTCAATCAAAGACTGAACGGTCTTCTGAAAATTGACAGATGTCTTCCATTTTTTAAGAAAAGAGCGTGGATTATCGTGCTTGAGAGCCAGAAGAGTTGCCGCCCAGGCCTGCTCAGAACTCGTAAATCTAAAGTCTTCAGCATAATCTGCTACAAAAGACTGCCATTCCTCTGCTGTCTCTTGAAAATCTGGCAGATACTGATATGCCTTAGTCGCTAGAAGAGCCTTAACCCCTTTTTTCCAATGTGGTGCCAAGAGCAACTTATCAAACTCGATGAAACTTCGCTCAATCGAAATCTTTTCCAAAAGAAAAGCATGACTAGTCATAGCCTCAAAAGTCTTTTCTTCAATATCGAAGTCTAAGCTCGCTGCAAAACGTAGCCCACGCATGATGCGAAGGGCATCTTCGTTAAAGCGTTCCTCAGCCTTACCAACAGCCCTTAAGACACGGTTGTCCAAATCAGCAAGACCATTGAACTTATCAATAACCTCAGCATTTTCATTAAGAGCAAAAGCATTGACTGTAAAATCACGACGCTTAAGATCCTCTTCCAATGAACGTACAAAGGACACGCTAGACGGACGACGGTAATCCACATAGACATCTTCTGTTCGGAAAGTTGTCACCTCATACTCACCGCCATTTTCTAAAACCAAAACAGTCCCATGCTCAATACCGATATCTACCGTACGCTCAAAAATCTGTTTGGTCTCCTCAGGATAAGAAGACGAAGCAATGTCAACATCGTGAATAGGACGGTTGAGAAGGGCATCGCGGACTGAACCACCAACAAAGTAAGCCTCAAACCCTGCAGCCTTAATTTTCTCTAATATTGGTAAAGCCTTCTGAAATTCAGAAGGCAAATAACTTAATTTCATAGTAAATGTTCCAAACCATAAACAAGCTGATCACGTTTAACCACTTCTTTAATACCAAGATTGACCCCGCTCATAAAAGAAATACGGTCATAAGAATCGTGACGCAAGGTCAATCCTTCTCCTTGGGCACCAAAGATAACCTCTTGGTGAGCCACAAGACCTGGCAAACGAACACTGTGAATACGGAAACCATCAAACTCTGCACCACGTGCTCCAGCAAGTGTTTCCATTTCATCCTCAGCTCCCTGACGTTTGCTCTCGCGAACCTCACGAATAAGTTCAGCTGTTTTCACTGCTGTACCTGATGGCGCATCTTTCTTTTTATCGTGGTGAAGCTCAATGATTTCAAGATCTGGGAAATATTTACTAGCTTCTGCTGCAAACTTCATAAGAAGGATAGCACCAATAGCAAAATTAGGAGCAATCAATCCACCTATAGACTTGTCTTTAGAAAGATCTGTCAATTTCTGAATTTGTGCTTCAGTAAAGCCTGTTGTTCCTACAACCGGTGCAAAGCCATTTTCCAAGGCAAAATGGGTATTTTCATAGGCAACAGCAGGAATGGTGAAATCTACCCAAACATCTGCATCGAAACCAACCAAATCAGCTTTATCCGTGAAGACAGGAACACCATCCACTTCCTTTTCTGCCGCAAACGGGTCAAGCAAGGCAGCCAAGGTCAATTCATCATCTCCCTTAACCATTTCAACCGCAGTTGAACCCATTCTTCCTTTAAATCCGGCAACAATAACTTTAATAGACATATTATTTTTCCTCTCTATTGATCTCGCTCATAGGCAAGCCTGATTCCAGATGGATTGTACTTATTTGGTAAATTTAGGTGTTAAACCTAGCACTAGCGCTCCCTCGACCAAGTGCGTCGCAATCACAACACATAAGGATTCCACCGATGAAACAGTAATCCCTTGAGCTTCCAGCTGACTTTTAAAAGCCTCAGCCTTTTCAGGAGCATTGGTATGAAGGATGCTAAGCTCCATTTCACGATTGTCTTCGGCTAGGGCAACCAAGCGTTTCTTAGCTTTCTTCTCTGTACGTACCTTTTCAAAAACAACGATTTTGCCTTCAGCATTAAAATGTAAAATGGGTTTGATAGATAAGATATTCCCCAAATAGCTGAGCCATTCGACAGGCGGCCACCCTTAACAAGGTGATTAAGATCATCCACAAGAATATAAGCCGTCGTGTTTTCTACTTGCTTCTCGAGCTTCTTCAAAATATTCTCGAATGACATTCCTTGCTCTGACCAATGCAAAACGTTTCTAACCATAGCACCCATAGGAGCTGCCGTGATTTTAGTCTCGTGAAAAGCAACCTTCAACTTGGCATGATCTTCAATCAAAAACTGACTATTAGCCCAAAAACCAGAAATCCCCGAAGAAAGGAAAAGCCCAATGACATGGGTATATCCTTGCTCCCCCAACTCCATGAGAAGGTTATCCAAGTCGGCTAGATTAGGTTGTGACGTCTTGAGCAGTTCCTCAGAGTTTGCCATTTTCTCATAAAACTGATTCACATCCAAGTTCTTTCCTTCAACAAAAGGCTGTTCCTCAACGATAACCGGAATATCTAAAATATAAACATCAGCATGCCCCTGAATTTCAGTAGGTAGATTAACCGATGAATCCGTAATAACTGCTAAAGACATCTTAGAACTCCAAGTTAATTCCTGGACGATCCAAGGCGATTTCAGTCACTTCATAAGTCAAACGCTGAAGTGTATCCAATAGCGGTGCTGCCAAATACTCAGCTTCTTCTTGTGAGAAATCTTTTGGGTTATTGACGATACGGTTTTGAATATGGTTCATTTGAGAAACAATCCCTGAGATAACAAACTCATCACGAACAATCATAAATTGCAAAACAGCTACAACCGACGTATTGTTAGCTTCTTTATCTTTATGGTGCAACTGAAACGTTACTTCAACATTTGTTTTAGGAACACCATTCTCTTTTTCCCACTCATGGTTACGAACATCATAGTGGTAACGGTTAACAAATACTTTTTCGTGAATTAAATCCATTAGTTATTATTCTCCTTGATAAAATCACTCTTTATTATAGCATAAATATGTTTTATTATGGGAATATTATTGACAGAAAAATGAGTATTTAAACTGATTTTGACAGTACTAATAAGCACTAGCAAACTAAAAACTTTGACTTGACCGTCAAGCTACTAAAACAGAGCTCCTTCACCAGAAAAGAGCCCTTATATTAATATCTAACAGTCCCTCAGAGAACGTTTCTGTTGTCCCTGTTCATCAAAATTCTCAGGAGACAACCAATTCTCAAATCGTTTCTTAAGTACTGGCCACTCACTGTCAATAATCGAGAACCAGTCCGTATCACGGCTACGTCCCTTATAGATAGCATGGTTACGAAAACGCCCCTCATAGGTGAACCCTAAACGAATGGCTGCATTGGCAGAAGGGCGGTTGAGACTATCACATTTCCACTCATAACGACGATAGTTAAGATCTTCAAAGACATATTTCATAAGCAGGTATTGAGCTTCTGTAGCTGCTCGAGTCTTTTGTAAGGCAGGTGCTAAAATCACTCGCCCCATCTCAACACTGCGATTTTTGGGTGTAATAGCCATGAGTGAAAAGGTTCCTAGAACCTTACCTGAAGCCTTATCTCTGATGGCAAAGAAATAAGGATTCTGGGATTGCTCATAATCCTCCAAACACTGACGTACAGCTTCTTCAGATTCAAAAGGGTCTGCATACATATAGGTCCAATCCGAAAGAATCTGATTAGTAAAGTAAAAGTCTAAAATGTCCTCATAATGCTCTGCCACTGTCAAATGTTCAACGCTACAATAACGACCTTCTAATAGAGCAACATCTGGCATTTTACCTGGACTGGTATCTGCTAGACTTGGCCCTACTTCTTGTTGGTAGTGATTTAAAGGCATAGGTATCTTCCTTTCATAAATAAGAAAAGCCTACACAAAAGTGCAGACTTTAGCTGAATTATTTAGCAACTGGGTATACAGATACTTGTTTTTTGTCGCGACCTTTACGTTCGAAACGTACAACACCTTCAACTTTAGCGAAGAGTGTATCATCACCACCACGGCCTACGTTTACACCTGGGTAGATGTGTGTACCGCGTTGACGGTAAAGGATTGATCCACCTGATACAGTTTGTCCATCAGCTGCTTTAGCTCCAAGACGTTTAGCTTGTGAATCACGACCATTGGAAGTAGAACCCCCACCTTTTTTGTGGGCGAAAAGTTGCAAGTTTTCAAGAGTTTTCAACATAAGATTTGTGTCCTTTCTTAGTGATTAGTCGTTAGCTTACGCGTTGATAGCGTTGATAACAACTTTTGTATAAGGTTGACGGTGACCTTGTTTACGGTGGCTACCTTTTTTAGGTTTGTATTTGAAAGTGACAACTTTCTTTTGTTTACCTTGTTTTTCGATAGTTCCGACAACAGTAGCTCCCTCAACAACTGGAGTACCTACTACAGTTTTATCACCACCGACAAGAACAACTTCGTTAAAAGTTACTTCTGATCCAGCTTCAGCGTTGATTTTTTCAACGTAGATTGCTTGACCTACTTCAACTTTAACTTGTTTTCCACCAGTTTTGATGATTGCGTATGTGCTCATGATGCACCTCCTATTAAAATTTTTAATATATCTGAGGTTTCCCTCTGTGAAGACTCGCCTAGTACTGCGGGGACGAACCCACTTACAAAAACAGTAGTCGTGCGGTTGCACAGGACGTGCATTTAGTCAACGTTACAATTCTATCATTTTTCCCCGATAATGACAAGAGAAAAAGTTTTTTTGATTACCCTTATTCTGCCAATTTAAGTTTAATCACCTAATACGCCATCTAGTCCACTCTTACACCATGCTTACCTAGGAAAGTCTTAGCCAAATCTTGCTCAATCTTATCTAAAGAAAGACTCCTATCAGTTATTAAAATCTGATACCGCTCCGTTCCTTCAAAATAGAAATGGTTCAAAGACTGATAGCCATTATTTTCATAAAAAGCCAGACGTTTTAGTCGTTGAGTACGGTTAGAAGCATCCTCTTCATCCATAGGCTCAATCGTAAGCACACATGGTCGTCTTCCTGCTTCTTCCCTACTTGTGCTAAAATTTGACTACCGTAACCCTGCGACTGTTTACTTTCCTCAACCGCAAGAAAGAGTAGGTAGACCAGGTTATTAGTACAGATTGCATAGGTAAAACCAATAAAAACTTCCTGATCAAAATAAACCAAGAATGATTGCCCATTTTTCAAACTATTCCAAGACAATTGCCGGAGTGGGAGTCTCTCCTCCACAGGAAAAGCCGCTTCATAAAGTGAAGCGACCTTCCTGAATGTTGGTGTCAGAGGACAAATGTTACGAACCTCTAGTGTTATTTCCCTAACCAATAACCTTCTTATAATCTTCTGGTGTCGCCACATGAGCATGCTCACGTTGACGATCAAGCAAATGACTAAGGAAGTCACGGTTCCCCAAGGCTTCTTTAAGTGTTTGTTTAAATTGCCCAGCATTCATAGGTGAGAAAATATTGCTTGGTGCAGTATAATCTGGACCATGGCTTGTGTTCGTAAAAGCTAGGATAAGCAAGTTATTTTCAAAGGCAGCACGTGTCGCCGACAGGATTTCATTTTGGTGGTTAATATCCAAATAGAAATCAGCCTGTTGATAGAGACGCTTAACCTGCTCCGTTGTAATATTCGGATAAAGGCTAACATTACTATATTTAGCTAAATCCATCAGGCGGCTTGACATTTCAGTGATTGCCCCAATATGGTAGTGCATGGTAGGTACTTCACTAACAATGCTTTCCAAGTGTTCAATCTGATCTGAGTTAGTCAAGATAAGTGCTTGATTTTGGAAATTATTCTGACGGGCAAATGGATACATGAAGCCAAGGAAAGCCACACGAGAAGCCTGCTCGGAACTAATCAGTTTTAGAAGATTTGTGTAAGCTGTGTATTCTTGCACAACAATCTTAGTTTGACGGTGATTGCTATCAAGAAGGAGACGCATGTTCCCAGGAACAGTGTCAGTGATAGGCTCTTGCCAGAAGAGGACATCTTGACCAGTATTTGGAAGATTCATAGCTGTCAAGAAAGGTGTTGATAAGGAGTTATAAAGGATACGCCGCAAATCATAACCAGCTTCTTTAAGATAAAAGACTATAAACTCTGATTTATTTTTGAAAATGTAGACCTTATCTTTCCAATTCAAGATAACGTCTTTGGTCAAATGGTTAACGACGATAACTTCCTTGTTGTCTGGAGTGAAATAACTAGTAATGGTCGCTTCTTGCTTAATATTGTAAGTTGTTTGTGAGAAACGATACCCCTTGTTATTGTAGTGATCAGTCACGCGCAAGCGACCCGACTCATCATACCAATCCACAGCTTTAACTAGACGCTGATGAGCAGGATGCGCATAGTGAATATGGCCACGTTTCTTATCAAAACGGAAGATTTCCGCGTTGCTATTTGTTCCTAAAATTTCCCAATAATCAGGCACGGGTACTTGATTAAAGTAAAGTGCAGAACCCTGAACCTTATCAAAGCCTGTGAAAAAAAGGTAAGGTGAGGTCACATCGCTAGGTAGAAAGCCATTATCTGAAAGACAAACTGTTGTATTCACATAGCCAGCGACAATCAGCGAGTAATGGAGATCCCAACTACCTTGACTATAGTCTTCAAATAAATTAATCATGATCAGTCATCTCCCTTACTAAGTTAGGCCACTTCTGCTCGATTTCCTCTGTCAAAAAGCCTTTAGCGATATCATAAGAGACTTGATGAATATGATCTAAATCTGAACGATTGAAGAAAGCTACAATTTTCTCTGCCAAGGCTGCTACAATAGCAGGCTCATCATCTTTTTCAAATCGAGGGATTAAGTAACCATTTTCATTATCCTTGATAAACGTTTGGTTTCCATAACGGACATCAAAACCAATCATACCAAGGCCCGAACCAACAGCTTCTAGGAGTGTCAAGCCAAAACCTTCACTCTTAGAACCTGATAGGTAAAGTTCGTAATCCTTGTAGACTTCTATTAAATCCTGGTGACCCTTGAGATGGATGTAATCCTGAGCTTGATTTTCCTCGATGATTGCCTTAAGCTTGGCTTCTTCAGCACCTGTACCAAAGATATCAAAGTTAACTTGTGGCAGACTTTCTTTAGCCTTGACAACAGCCTTAACCAGCCAATCCACGTGCTTTTCATTGGCCAAACGTGAAGCTGTGATGATTGAGAATGGTTTACGCTCTCCTTCAGGCTCTCTCAGTTTATCCACACTTCCTACAGGAATCGTTACGATATGAGGTTTAAATGGTGTATATTTGTTGAACTGATCTAGCATAATGCTACGTTGACACTCTGTCGCTGTGATGAAGAAATCAACCTTATCTGCATTGCTGAATTGGTACTCATAGAAGTTATTCCAAAGAATAGTCTTGTCTGTCACAGCATTTTCACTAAAGTGCTCTGCATGGACAACAACTCCAAGCTTAGCTGGTTTAGTATTACGGAAAACAGCCTGTCCTGTACCAGTTGCACGGTCCAAAATGACAATGTCTTGATCGGTTAGACCTAGTTGAGACATAAAGTAGGCAATAAACTCCTGCTTGGAAGACAGAATCTTATCTGGGAAACGGAAGACACTATCCTTACCATCAACAATTTCATCGTAAGCAATACTGCCATCTTCATTGAAGAAACGGCGTTGATAGAGGTGGGCCTTATTATCTACCGGTGTGTAGTACTCTGTAAACATCTTAGTATATGAATAAAAGTCTTTACGAATTAGGCAACCACGCGATACTTTTTCCACACGATGGACAATATCTTCACCCTCTTTACGCAAATAAGCGGCGTAAAAAATATCTTCCTTGGTACAAAAGAGTTTAACCACTTTGCCATTAATCTCACGACGCGTAATGTCATAAGGAATTTCCTTTTCCAAATCCTTGACAGTATAGGTCGTTGGGGCAATCTTAAGGTCTGTAAAATAGCTGTAAAGCCAGATGATATCTTCATCTGAAAATCCCATGTTACGGGCCAAATCAGAAAGATTGTCCTGCAAGAACATATCCATAAAGACAAACTTAGCCTTAATACCTGTGTTTTTGAAAATTGTAGAACGGTAGGCCTGGGCATACTCAACACCACTTGATGCCCAACCGATTCCTAAATTGATGTTATAAACAGTCATGCAGTTTCCTTTCTAGGTAAAAGTTCAACATCGACATTTCTTTTTCGATATAGCTAACTCTAATGATACCTGGGCGATAACAAACTGTCTCTATATACTCTTAGACTAAAGTAAGTCTTCAATAAGTGTATCCACTTCGTCTTGCGCTTCTTCAATAGGTGTGATTTCAGTCACCATGATTCCTGCAACCGCACGTTCAACTAAGCCTTCAACATCCATACGACCTTCATATCGTTCAACGTTCTTGATTTTTGGATTAGTTTTTGGACGGTCAGGTGCAAAAATGGTACAGCAATCCTCAAAAGGTTGGATGGAGATATCAAATGTGTCGATTTTTTGTGCCAAATCAATGATTTCCAACTTGTCCATAGTAACAACTGGGCGAATCACGGGCGTGCAGGTTACAGCATTGATAGCCTGCATAGACTCCATAGTCTGACTGGCAACCTGTCCAAGACTCTCACCATTGATGATCACGAGACCACAGCGTTCTTCACGAATTCGGTCTGTAATACGCATCATAAAGCGACGTGTCAGGGTCATCAAATAAGCCTCTGGTGCTTTTTCTTTGATTTCCTCTTGAATCTCAGTAAATGGTACTTCTATGAACTGAATATTACCACCAAACTTGGTCAACTTACGGGTCAAATCTTGAGCCTTTTTAAGTGCACCTGGACTTGTATAAGGTGGGCTTGCAAAGTGAACAGCCTCGATATCCACACCACGTTTAAGGGCTAAATAACCTGCAACAGGCGAATCAATCCCACCTGAAAGCATGAGCATTCCTTTACCAGCAGTCCCTACAGGTAATCCACCTGCTCCCTTAATTTCTTCATGAGAAATATAAGCAGCCTCAGAACGAATTTCTACCTTCAGATTAACATCTGGCCCCTTCATCTGTGCCTTAATGTCAGGAAATGCATCAATTACAGCATTTCCTAAAGTAAGGTTGAGCTCGCGACTATCTAAAACAAAGTCGTGATCACTACGTTTGGCAGTCACCTTAAAGGTAAGGCCGTCACGATAGAGGCCAGTCATAATGTCTTGAACAGCTTTTTTCAATACTTCGACATCTTTTTCAAATTTGTAAACAGGGCTAAAGGCCTGAATCCCGAAAATCTGCTTCAAAGACTCTGCGACTGGTTCGTAGTCTGTGCCATTGAGATAGATGTGTCCACGGTCTCGATCAAAAGTCACTTTAACTTCTGGATAGATAGATAACACATCTTTGATGTTATTTCTAAGTTTATTGATAAAACGCATACGGTTTTTGCCCTTAGTTGACAATTCACCGTAGCGAACCATAATTTCTGAATACGTTAATGCCATTCCTTTTCCTTTTATACTTGAATTTAGTTTTCTTTTTTTATCGATTAAATCTTGCTATCTTACTTTTTGCGTCTTAGCATAGACCTGCTTGAAAATCGTGAGAAACTGTTCTACTTGTCCCATATCATTATCATCATCAAGACTAATACGAACAGCCGTTTGGGCTAACTTGGTTGGAATACCCATAGAAATGAGGGTCCCCGCTGGCTTACCTGCCTTGGATGAACATGCCGAGGTCGTTGAAATATAGATTTGATGCTCTTCAAAAGCATGGACAACCACCTCACCACGAACTCCCTTAATTCCAAAGGTCAAAATATTAGGAGCAAAGTCTTCACCCTCGCCTGAGAAAATAGTAATGTCCTCATACTTAGCCAATTCATCAAAGATAATCTTTTTCATCTTAGCAATTTTGGGAAGAGAAAATTCCTCTTTATCAGTGACTAAGCGCAAGGCCTTAGCCATACTCGCAATCCCTGCTACATTTTCAGTCGTTGAACGAAGGTCTTTTTCTTGACCACCACCTGTTAAGAACGGCGTAATCTTTTTGCCAGCTTTCTTGTAGACAAAACCGACACCTCGAACGGCATGAAACTTATGACCAGAAAAAGTTGCAAAGTCAACACGGTCTGTTAAATAAGCTGATACAGGAATCTTCCCAATAGCCTGAACTGCATCCACATGGAAAGATATGGTAGGCTCATTAGCTAGAAGAGCTGAAATTTCTTGGATGGGTTGGATTGAGCCGATTTCGTTATTAACGGCCATAACCGAAACCAAGATAGTGTCAGGGCGTAATAGTCCAGCAAGAGCTTCCACATCTACGAAACCTTGTGCATTAACGGGTATATAGGACACTTCAAAACCATGCTCTGAAAGCCATTTAGCAGATTCTTTTACCGCAGGGTGTTCAATATCGGAAACGATGATATGTTTGCCATAAGGCTCTTTTTCGAAGGCCACACCCTTGATAACCCAATTGTCTCCTTCGGTTCCACCAGACGTAAAGAAAATCTCATCGGCTGATTTTCCAATGAGGTCCGCAACTTGCTTACGAGAAGCCTCCAAAATACGTGTCGCAGATGTTCCTAATTGGTGTAAACTGGATGGATTCCCAAAAATTTTCGTGGACACTTCCTGATAGGTTCTAAGTGCCTCTGGATAGGGCATGGTTGTGGCTGAATTATCAAAATAAATCATGTTTTTTCCTCAAATAATAGTTACTCCCTATTATAGCATAATTTTTTTAGCATTTTTTGAGAGAAAATCATATAATAGAGAGTACGAAATATTTTTAAGGAGAGAATCATGTCTGAAAATTACTCACGTCGTAACCATTCATCAAAAGAAGAAAAAAAATCTGCACCAAAGGTGACCAAACACGTTACAAAAGGCTTCACTGTCTTCCAAAAAGTACTCACTGTTATCGGGACAATCTTGTCAATCATTGTCGCTTCCATCACTATTATGAATTTCACATCATCTAAAAAAAAGGACACTTCTGATTCATCATCCAATCAGTCAACTGTGGTCATTAAAGAAGGCAACAATAAGACCCAAGAATCAAATGTCGCCTCATCTAGCCATGGCAATGCAACTGACTCAGAAACAGAGACAAGCAGCCAAGCTGGTAATAACACCTATTCTTCATCAGCAGATACAACAACTGGTGGAAATACAACTACTTCTTCATCCATAGCCACTGCAGACAAAACAACTGGTGGAAATACAACTACTTCTTCATCCGCAGCCACTGAAGACAAAACAACTGGTGAAAATACAACTGGTGGAAATACAACTGGCAATACGACAACTGGTGACGCCACAACTGGTGGCGCTGTTTCCAACTAAAACAAAGAAAAGGTTAGGAAACCCCTGACTTTTTTCTATAATCCTATGAACTATACAGAAACTCTAAATTTCATCCACTCCTTCAAAGGCAATGGACGTCGCCCCCAACTTAAACGTATGCGCTGGCTCCTGAAACAAGCTGGAAATCCTCAAATGCACTATCCAACAGTCCATATTGTCGGAACCAATGGTAAAGGCTCAACGACTAGCTACCTACAAAATATCCTAACAAAATCAGGCTATCAGGTCGGGACCTTTACCTCCCCTTATATTACTCGCTTTAACGAACGTATTAGTATCAACGGCACAGAGATTCCAGACAAGGATCTGATTAACATTGTTGAGAAAGCTCGAGTTCTTCTCAATGATTTAGAAAATAACACTGATTTGGGTCGACCAACGGAATTCGAATTGGTCACCTTACTCATGTTTCTCTACTTCGACCTTAAACAGGTTGATATTGCTATCATTGAAGCAGGGATTGGGGGACAGCTTGATTCAACCAATGTGCTTTCGCCGGAGCTTATCATCTGCACTTCAATTAGCTTTGATCACACTGAAACTTTGGGCGATAGCCTAATAGATATTGCTAGACATAAAGCGGGCGTCATGCGAGAAAACACTCCTATATTACTCGGTCGCGTTTCTGAAGAAGTTTCACATCTCTTCAAACAAAAATCCCAGGAACTTCAGGCTCCTATAGCAAACATTGATCGAGAAATCCAGCTTCTTTCCACAGACAATCAAACTCTTCGAGTTATTTATAGTGATTGGGAGAGCCCAAATCTTAATCTCCCCATGCTAGGAAAACATCAGGAAAATAATACTGGCCTAGCTGTCACTGCTGCCCATCTCTTAACTCAAAGATTTCCTAAGATTACCAATCAAAGCATTCAAGATGGTATTTGTGACACACACTGGCCTGGTCGTAGTGAGTGGATTGGAAACAACATTTACCTAGATGGTGCCCATAATCCTCAAGGAATTGCCAGCCTAAAACAGGTATTAAAAGATAACTTTGCCAACCGTCGAATTCACATCCTCTTTGCAGGACTTCGACGAAAACCTTTGACTGACTTACTTGATGAGCTTAAAGAGTATCATATAACAGTAACCTCCTTCAATTTCTTTGAGGCACTGCCCTTGGATGATTACCCTCAACACTTAGAACGCTCAACTGACTACAGAGACTGGTTAACCCAATCTGAGTCTGCAAATTCTGATAATTTATTTGTCGTCACTGGATCCCTTTACTTTATTTCAGAAGTCAGGAACTACCTAATCAATGAAAAAAAGGCCTAAAGGCCTTTTTTCGTTAAGACAAGCCAAAGTGACACAAAAGATATAGGTTACCATTTAGCCACAAAAAAGTCTATCCATTTAAGTAGACAGACTTCACCTATTTATCTCATTGTTACAAACTCTTCTGAACCGGTTGGATGAATGGCAACCGTATTATCAAAATCAGCCTTAGTTGCTCCCATCTTAATAGCCACAGAGAATCCTTGAATCATCTCATCGACACCATACCCAATACCGTGAAGACCGATGATTTTTTCATCCTCACCTAGCGTTACTAATTTCATGGTTGACAGCTGACGATTATCCCCAAGAGCCGTATACATTGGAGTGAAACTAGATTTATAGACCTTGATATTCTCTGCACCATATTTAGCAATTGCCTTTTCCTCAGTCAACCCAATAGCACCAATGGCCGGATGACTAAAGACCACAGTAGCTACATCTGTGTAATCAAGCTTAGCATCAACTTTATTATTGAAAAGTCGCTCTGACAATTGTCGACCAGCCTTCACTGCAACTGGAGTCAAATCAAGTTTACCAGTCACATCTCCAAGAGCATAGATACCAGGAACAGATGTGTTTTCAAACTCGTCTGAATAAATGTTACCTCGTTCAGTCAACTTAACGCCTGTCTTTTCAATACCAAAGCCAGAAGTATTCGCTGCACGTCCGACAGCCCAGATAAGGCAATCAACTGTAATAGTTTCTTCATTGTCAAAGCTAATAGTCAGAGAATCGTCTGCATTTTTCACTACCTCTGTTGCATTAGCATGCATATGAAGTGTAGGGCCAGACTTAGCCATCTCATCAACTAAAACATCGATAATGTCTTTATCAAAGGTACGCAATGGGCGATCCTTACGAACAAATAGGTGAGTATCACTGCCAAGAGCATTGAGAACGCCGGCAACTTCGACTGCGATATAGCCAGCACCAATAACAGCTGTACGTTTTGGCACCTCATCTAGCTCAAAGAAACCATCTGAGGTAATTCCGTATTCACTGCCTGGAATATTTGGATAAAGGGGATGACCACCTGTTGCAATTAGGATATGTGGTGCTGTATAAAGCTCGCCCGCTACTTCAACCGTATGAGGGTCAACAAATCTTGCATACTCGTATACACGTTCAACGCCATTGCTATCAAAACCACGCTCATAAGAACCATGGATACGGTCGATATAAGCCTGACGATTGGCCTTAAGCGTTGCAAAATCAAATTTATTAAGCGTCACATCAAAACCATACTCGCCTGCATAACGGTGAAGGGTTTCAGCAACCTGAGCACCATACCACATGACCTTTTTAGGCACACAACCTACATTAACACAGGTACCACCGACCTCTTTCCCTTCAAAGAGAATAACCTTAGCACCATGCATAGCAGCACGATTGGCACTGGCAATACCACCAGAACCACCACCAATGACAATATAATCGTATTCTTTTACCATATTTTACCTCTTATGTTTCTTTATACAGCGTATTAGCTACTAGATAAGCCATTTCTGCCTAAATTTTATCATAAAATAGGTACCCTGACAAAAATCTGCTACGACACAAAAAACAATCCCGTCACAACGAGATTGTTCTGTCAAATCTTATTTATCAAGTGGTTTGCGGAGGAATCCAAAGAGGATACCTGATACCACAGCACCAATCAAGATGAAGAGAAGGTAAAGGAGGGCATTTGAAGTGAGGGCAATAACGAAGATACCTCCGTGTGGTGCCATCAATTTAATCCCTGCCATACCTACACCTACAAGAGAACCTGTAAGAGCTGAACCAACGATAAAGCTTGGAATAGCGCGTACTGGGGCAGCTGCACCAAATGGGATTGCACCTTCAGTGATGAATAAGAGCCCCATAACGATGTTTGTCAAACTAGAGTTGCATTCTTCTTCAGTAAATTTATCTTTAAACAAGAGTGTTGCTACAAAGACTGCCGATGGAGGAACCCATACCAGCGGCCATAACTGCAGCCATAACAATGGAACCACCTGAAGTGACTGATACAGCAAGAGTACCTGTACCAAAGACGTAAGCTGCTTTGTTGACTGGTCCACCCATATCAACTGCCATCATACCTCCAACAAGGAGACCAAGGAGAACTGCTGAGCTTCCTGATAATCCTGACAAGAAGTTGTTAAGACCATTATTGATTGCTGCCATTAGGATATTGACTGCTAACATCAAGAAACCTGTAGCAAATATACCAATAAGTGGTAAGAGCAAGATAGATCGGATTCCTTCCAGAGCACGTGGAATACCTGCCAAGAGTTTGCGAAGAACAAGGATAACACCACCTGCAAGGAAACCACCAACAAGAGCTCCAAGGAAACCTGAAAATACACCGGCAAGTGAAAGGGTTGCTTTACCACCTGCAGCAAACGGAACTCCACCAAAGGCAGCACCACTTGAAGCGATAGCACCAGCTACGAAACCTGAAACCAAACCTGGTTTCTCAGCGATAGAGTAAGCAATGTAACCTGCAAGCACCGGAAGCATAAAGTCAAAGGCAGCGCCACCAGTTGCTTTGAATTGAGCAGCAATTTCGTGGTAAGAACCAAGTTGTGACAATTGATCTTTAGGAACACCCATGATTTGGTCAAGCAAGAAGGCAAGCGCAATCATGATACCACCACCGATAACGAATGGAAGCATTTGTGATACCCCACTCATTAAGTGTTTATAGAAGGCACCACCGAGGCTCAATTTCTCTGTTGATTCTTGAGCAGCTCCGGCATTTTCAGCGTGGAAAACTTCAGCTTTACCGTCCAAGATGTTTTGGATTAATTCTTGAGGTTGACGAATAGCTGCAGCAACTGGTTTAGAAGTCAATTCTTACCATTAAAGCGTGCTGTTTCAACTGCCTTGTCCGTTGCAATGATAACACCAACAGCCTTGTTGATTTCTTCAGCGGTCAATGGTGTTCCAACACCTGAGGCACCATTAGTTTCAACACGAACATTGACACTCATTTTTTCACCTGTTTTAATCAATGATTCTTCAGCCATGTAAGTGTGAGCAATACCGGTCATACAAGCTGTTACTGCTACAATAAGTGGTTTGTCGCTTGAAGCTGCTTCTTTAACAGCTTGTGCTTTCTTAGCTTCCTCAGCTTGCGCTTCTTTTTCGCCAATATTAAACGCTTCAATCACTTCATCCGCAGATGTTACCTGACGCAAGCGGTCTGCAAAACCATCTTACATGAGGTATTTTGACAATTCAGCAAGTGCAGCCAAGTGAATGTCATTTGCCCCCTCTGGAACTGCAATCATAAAGAAGAGGTCGGTAGGTTGACCATCAAATGATTCGTAATCTACACCTTTATTAGATTTAGCAAAAAGTACAGTTGCTTCTTTTACTGCAGCATTTTTACTGTGTGGCATAGCAATTCCATCACCCAAACCAGTTGATGTTTGTGCTTCACGAGCCATAATGCCTGATTTGAAAACATCAAAGTCAGTCACGACACCATTATCAACCAAGCTGTTAATCATTTCATCAATAGCAGCTTCCTTTGTAGTTGCTTGAAGGTCAAGCAACATGACTTTTTTGTTCAGTAAGTCCTAAATTTTCATAGTTTTTCTACCTCTACTTTATTATATGTTTCTTTAATAAATTCAATTGTCGCCAAATCATCTGAGAAAGCTGTAGATGTTCCACATGCTACCCCCCACTTGAGAGCCTCAATTGGGTCCCCTGATTTGACAAATTCACCAGTGAAACCAGCAACCATTGAGTCACCTGCACCAACAGAGTTCTTCACTTTTCCCTTGATTGGTTTGGCAAAGTATGTAGCCTCTGGTGTGACAAGCAGAGCTCCATCACCTGCCATTGAAATAATAACGTTTTGTGCCCCCTTAGCAAGAATTTCACGCGCATATTTTTCAACATCAGCCAAAGCATTAAGTTTAACATTGAAAATGGCTTCAAGTTCATGGTTATTTGGCTTAACCAAGAGCGGTTGGTAGACCAATGAATCAAGCAAGGTTTGTCCTTCAAAGTCACAAACCACCTGTGCCCCAGTTTCACGAACCAGTGGAATCAATTTGTTATAGACCTTGTTTCCAAGATTGCTTGGTGCAGATCCAGCAAAAACAACCACATCATCAGCACTTACACTTGAAAGGATAGCTTCAAGCTCAGCTAACTGATAATCATTGATGACAGGTCCAGTACCGTTAATTTCAGTTTCTTGGTCAGCCTTGATTTTAACATTGATACGTGTATCTTGGTCGACAGCTACAAACTTAGTTTTAATACCTTCAGCATCCAAACTGTCTGTAACAAAACGTCCTGTAAAACCACCGATGAAGCCCGTAGCAGTATTGTCAATTCCTAAACGTTGTAGAATACGGCTGACATTAATACCCTTACCGCCAGCGAATTTATCATCACTCTCCATACGGTTAACTTCACCAATCTCTACCTTGTCGATACGAACAATGAAGTCGATTGATGGGTTTAGTGTTACAGTATAAATCATACTTCAATAACCCTCGTTTTCTCTTTTAACTCTTTAAGGAGCCCTTCTTCCGAAGCATTTGTGATTATGGTTACTTTCTCAACCTCGGCTACCTTAGCATAGGTAATCTGACCAAGTTTAGAGGCATCAGCTAGAACATAGGCTTTTTGCGCATTAGCTATCACTGTTCGTTTAATAACCGCCTCTTCCATATCTGGCGTTGTGAAATAATTGGCATCAACTCCATTAGCACCAATGAAAGCACAATCAAAATTCAGTTGTCTGATTTGTTCCAGAGCTGTACTTCCAATAGAGGCATCTGTTGAATGTTTAACCTTACCACCAATAATCCTAGTACTAATACCGAGATCTACCAGCTTAACAGCATGATGGATAGAATTAGTCACAACCGTCACCTGACGATTGCTCAAATGTGGAATCAAAAGTTCATTCGTTGTACTAGCCTCAAGAAAAACGACATCACCTTCCTTAATCAAATCGGCAGCATAGCCAGCTAATTGAGCCTTTTCTTGAACATTTCTGATAGCTTTTTGGCTATTGGCAATTTCTTCCTTTAGACCATGAATACTTTCAGCACCACCATGAACACGTTTAAGTTTGCCATCTGCCGCTAACTCATCCAAGTCACGACGAATTGTCGACTCAGACGTATCACTTAATAAAACTGTCAGGTTTTCCAAAGTGACAAAACCATCTTGTTTCAACTGAGACAAGATAATCTGCTTACGTTCAGACTTTAGCATAATCTCTCCTTCTGTAATCGTTTACAAAATCTATTATACTAAATTTCTAATAGCTGTCAATAAAAAACCTCAAAAAAAATCAAAATATTTCATTATAAAACGCTAACCTATCAAAATGAAGCAATTTGATAAGAAAGTTCATATATTTTTAACAGGGTAAATCTTTTCACTTTTACTACAAAATAAAAAAAGCCTTTCGGCTTTCTTAGCTTATTTGGCTCTATAATTTCTGTAGTGGGTAAAACCTGCTAAGAAGTTATGGAGCTTTTGAGTATACAAAAAGTCCCATCTGACTTAAAATTTAAAGCGACGAAACCATAAATAGAAAGAATTATATAAGACAATTCTATCATACTACAGAATTAATCGGAATTAAAGACAAAAATATCACTTTAACTAAAGTTTTTCAACACGAGACACATATTGATGTTCAAGCTACACTTGATTACACTCCTCCTAAGTGTTGTCATTGTCAAGGAAAACAAATCAAATACGACTTTTAAAAGCCTTATAAGATTCCTTTTATTGAGATTGGTGGACTCCCTAGTCTTATTCGTTTGAAGAAGAGAAGATTTCAATGTAAAGACTGCCATAAAGTGACGGTTTCTGAGACCTCCCTTGTTCAGAAGAACTGTCAAATCTCTGAATTAGTGAAGCAGAAAACAGCTCAACTCTTGCTTAATCGAGAAGCTTTGACGCACATCACTGAAAAACTTGCCATCTCGACCTCAACTGTGTATCGTAAGCTTAAACAATTTCAGTTCAAGGATGACCATTCTACCTTACCTGAAGTACTGTCTTGGGATGAATTCTCTTATCAAAAGGGAAAGCTAGCCTTTATTGCTCAGGATTATGAGACTAAGAAAATTATCACTATTCTTGATAACAGACGACAAACAACCATTCGTAGTCACTTTTTCAAATACTCTAAAGAAGCTCGAGAAGGGGTGAAAATTGTTACTATGGATATGTCTGGTAATTACATCCCTTTAATCAAAACTATTTTTCCCAATGCTAAAATTGTTCTTGACCGTTTTCACATTGTCCAACATATGAACAGAACGCTAAAACAGACACGCATTCAAATAATGAAATAATTTGAGAAGAAGTCTCTTGAATATCGTGTTCTAAAATATTACTGGAAACTCATTCAAAAGGATAGTCGAAAACTATTACTTGACGCCTTTTATTCGAGGACTTTCAGGGAAACCTTAACACCTAAAGAGTGTTTAGACAAGATTTTTAAACACGACAATTTTTTGGATTAATTCAGGAAGCTTTACCTCAACTCAATCACTCATTTAAAACAACTCTAACAACTTTAAAAAACGTATTTACATTGCTTTGAACAGCAAAAAAGCGAGAACATCATTTATTCTCGCTAGAGCTTAACTTTGCCACCCACTACAGTTGACAAAGAGCCTCTTATTTGGCATAGTCAACCGCACGGAATTCACGAATGACTGTAACCTTAATATTTCCTGGGTAATCCAAGTTTTTCTCAATTTGTTCACGTATCTTGTGAGACAAGATCGTAACTTCATCATCTGAGATTTTATTTGGATGAACCATAATACGAATTTCACGACCAGCTTGAAGGGCGAAGCTTGTTTGAACACCGTCAAAGCTTGATGCAATCTCTTCCAAATCACGAAGGCGTTTGACATAATTCTCAACGGATTCATTACGAGCTCCTGGGCGAGCCGAACTCAAAGCATCTGCTGCAGCTACAATAACTGCAATCACACTCTCAGGTTCCACATCTCCATGGTGGCTGGCAATGGCATTAACCACGACTGGATGCTCTTTATACTTACGTGCAAACTCAGTACCAATCTCAACGTGACTACCTTCGACCTCTTTGTCAATAGCTTTCCCCATATCATGAAGAAAACCAGCACGACGAGCTAGAGCCACATTCTCACCCAATTCACTGGCCATAATACCTGCTAGTTTACCAACTTCAACTGAGTGACGAAGTACGTTTTGACCATATGAAGTACGGAACTGCAATCGTCCCATAATCTTGATTAGGTCAGGGTGGAGATTCATAGCCCCAATTTCGTAAGCTGCCTCTTCACCATATTCGCGGATACGGTTATCCATTTCCTTACGACTCTTCTCAACCAACTCCTCAATACGAGCTGGATGGATACGTCCATCCTTAATCAAGGCTTCGAGAGTCATGCGAGCAATCTCACGACGGATTGGATCAAAACCAGAAAGAACAACCACTTCTGGAGTATCATCGATGATAACATCAATACCTGTTAAGCTTTCAAGGGTACGAATGTTACGCCCCTCACGGCCAATGATACGACCTTTCATATTATCATCTGGGAGGTGAACAGTGGTTACGGTTTGTTCAGTAACATAGTCCCCAGACAAACGTTGCATAGCTTGCGCCAACAAGTTTTTGGCCTTCTTATCAACAGTATCTTTGATCTGTGCTTCTGCATCTTTGATACGTGTTGCAATCTCATGAGTAAGATTATTCTCAGTCTCTGTTAAGATTACCTCACGCGCCTCTGCAATGGTCATTTGACCAATACGTTCAAGTTCAGCTTGCTTCTCAGCCTCCAACTGAGCCACATTCTCTTCACGCTCATTAAGATGTTTAGATTTGTCAGCAAGACTCTGCTCTTTTTTCTCGAGGGCGAGTTCTTTACTTGATAGATTTTCATCCTTACGATCAAGGCTGGTTGCACGTTCTGTTAAACGATTCTCCATTTGTTTAAGCTCTTGACGTTCAGATTTGAATTCTTCTTCAATATCTTCTCGATATTTTCTAGCTTTCTCTTTTGCCTCTAACAAGAGCTCTTTACGTTGAGCCTTACTTTCGCGTTCAGCAGTTACACGTAGATGATCTGCATCATGTTCTGCCTGACTACGAAGATTCACAGCGTCTTGTTCTGCCTTTAGCAAGATAGTTTCTGCTTGTTCCTTAGCTTTGCTAAGTTTGATAGAAATTGCTAAATATCCAACGACTAAACCAATGAGTGCAAAGACAACTAAAATTATCATGTTTATCATGTCTTTACCTCAACTTTTCTAAGGTTTCCCTAAAGAAAACCGCCTTCTAGTTTATCATATTTATAGCTTTTTCTCAAATGAATACCTAGACCTTTTCCACAGGATTGTATTAGAGTGATAACAAAGCGATTTTGTGAGCTATTTTAGTAATTCATACCCCCATAAGTTGCCGTTTGCTTACCCCAAAAGTTAGCAAAAAGGAAAGCAAAAAATACCCGTTAGGGTATCAATCACTTTACGAGTTTAGCAGGCAAGAAAATAGCACCAGCAAGGTGCTTTTTTAGTTGTCCTCGCCTAGCTCCTTTATTATATGGCTCTATAATTTCTGTAGTGGGTAAAACTACTGTAGAGATTATAGAGGATTCTGTTGCAAAGTTCCAAAATGAACAATACTAGTCTAACACTAGCTATAGTTTATGCAGGTATTCCTAATAATATCTTCATTTCCGTGCAGACTGAAGACCCGAAGAGAGTGCCTTCTTTTCGGGTCTTCTTATATAATCCTCGAATGGCTTCCATGCCTTTAATCGTGGTTGAGGCTGTTCGTAAGCTTCGATAAAATGTGTTTCGTCTCTTGATGGGACGATGATCTTGTTCAATGAGGTTATTTAGATATTTCACCGTGCGATGTTCTGTTCGCTGGTAAAACCCGTGTGCCTGTAATTTTTTGAAGACACTGGCAATAGAGGGAGCTTTATCGGTCACCAGAACCCTTGGTTCATCGAACTATTTAACTAATCTCTTGAGAAAGGCGTAAGCTGCTTGTGTATCTCGCTTTTTCCGTAACCATATATCCAGAGTGAGACCATCTGCATCAATGGAGCGATAAAGATAATGCCATTTTCCTTTGATTTTAATATAGGTTTTGTCCATTTTCCACGAATAAATGGACTGTTTGTTTTTCCTCTTCCAAATGTTGTAAAGTAGTTTCCCATATTCCTGTACCCAACGATAGACAGTGGTGTGAGACACGTTAATACCACGGTTGTACAGAATTTCTTGGACGTCACGATAACTCAGGTTGTACCGAGGATAGTAGCCTACAGCGACAATAATCACATCTTTCTGAAATTGTTTGCCTTTAAAATGGTTCATCTTCGTTACTCCTCCTAGTTCCTATTAAACTCAATTTACCCTATAATGGATCTGAGGGGAAACTTTGCAACAGAACCATCTTTTGTAAAAAGCCTTTTTTCTGTTCTTTCAACAAATCTAACTTACGCTGATGAAGAGTGATAGTGTTGTCTAATTGTTAAAGAACATCCCTATTTTATTTTGTCAGTGGTACTAGGGATACTAATATCTGTATCTAAAATGTTTTTATTATATAGCCGTTTAATCGTACTTCCTTCTAATCCTTGCCACTTCACAATCGAATAAAACTGCTTTAAAAACTTATTATCCAAGCGATTATCATGCTTTAACCAAACTATATTGCTATCTTGAAAATATTCATCTTCCCCTTGATATACAACAGTTCTACCTATGCTTCCAGAAGCAGATATTAAAATATCCCCTATTTCTGGATATGGATATTTTAATTTATATTCCTCAAATAAATACTAGAACTTTAAACTGATTTTGTGGTATCATAACTCTATAGAATAGGGAGGTATTACCATGCCAAAAGACGTTACTGTTGAAAGTTTTGAACTTGATCACACCATTGTAAAAGCACCTTATGTCCGTCTTATTTCAGAGGAAGTTGGACCTAAAGGAGATATCATCACAAACTTTGATATCCGTTTGATTCAACCTAATGAAAATAGTATTGATACAGGTGGTCTTCATACTATCGAACACCTACTCGCTAAACTGATCCGTCAACGTATCGATGGCCTTATTGATTGCTCACCATTTGGTTGCCGTACAGGTTTCCATATGATCATGTGGGGAAAACAAGATCCTACGGAAATTGCCAAAGTTATCAAATCTAGTCTTGAAGCTATTGCAAACGAAATTACTTGGGAAGATGTTCCAGGAACTACTATTGAATCTTGTGGTAACTATAAGGATCACAGCCTTCATTCAGCTAAGGAATGGGCTAAACTTATCCTTGAACAAGGCATCTCAGACCAAGCCTTCGAACGTCATACCGTCTAAAAAACATTGGGATATAATTCCCAATGTTTTTTAATATTTTCTAAAACGTTGATAACGCGCTTCAAGTAAGTCTTCTGTTGTTAATTGGCTTAATTCTGCCAACTCGTCTACGATGGCTGTCTTAATCGCTTCAATAATTTCACTAGTAAAATAGCCACGCTCTGGGATAACCTTATCAACGATTCCCATGTTAAGCAACTCGCCTGATGTAATCTTCATCAACTCTGCCGCCTCTTCTGAACGTGAGCCGTCTTTCCAGAGGATAGTTGCAAATCCTTCAGGACTCAAGATAGAATAGATGGTATTTTCAAGCATCCAAACCTTATCGGCTACTGCCAAGGCAAGAGCTCCTCCCGAACCACCTTCACCAATGATAATGGCAATAATTGGCACCTTAAGATCGCTCATTTCCATAAGGTTACGAGCAATAGCCTCACCCTGTCCACGTTCCTCTGCTCCGACACCAGGATAAGCACCTGCAGTATTGATAAAGGTAACAACTGGACGACCAAACTTTTCAGCCTGTTTCATAAGGCGAAGAGCCTTACGATAGCCCTCCGGATGAGGTTGACCAAAGTTACGATTGAGATTATCTTGTAGGTTTTTACCTTTTTGGATACCCACTACTGTAACGGCTTGGCCATTTAAGCGACCAATACCACCGATAACGGCACCATCATCACGGAAATTACGGTCACCATGAAGTTCGATGAAATCATCAAAGATTTCTTTAGCAAAGTCCAAAGCCGTTAAACGGCCTTGATCACGTGCTTCTTTTAAAATACGTGCTACGTCGCTCATTGAACACCTCCATGGAATGATAAGAGCGTGGCAATAGTATCAGCCAACTCTGTACGTTTGACAATGGCATCAACAAAACCATGTTCCTGAAGGAACTCGGCCTTTTGGAAATCATCTGGCAAAGTTTCACGAACTGTATTTTCAATGACACGACGACCTGCAAAGCCAATCAAAGTTTGTGGCTCAGCCAAGATGATATCGCCTTGCATGGCAAAACTTGCTGTAACCCCGCCAGTGGTTGGATCTGTCAAGACAGTCAAGTACAGCAAGCCAGCGTTTGAATGACGTTTTACTGCTGCTGATATCTTAGCCATTTGCATCAAACTCATGATTCCCTCTTGCATACGGGCACCACCAGAAGCTGTAAAAATAACTACTGGAAGTTTTTCCAAAATCGCATACTCAAAGAGTTTTGTGATTTTTTCACCAACAACGGTTCCCATTGAAGCCATGATAAAGTTGGAATCCATGATAGCCAAGGCTGTTTTTTGTCCCTTTATAGTTGCAACACCCGTCACAACTGCTTCATCAAGACCTGTTTTTTCCTTGGTGGCAGCTAGCTTCTCCATATAACCTGGGAAATTTAATGGATTTTCAGTTTTAATACCTGTAAATAATTCTTGGAAAGATCCCTCGTCAACCGTTAAATCAAGACGTTCTTTTGCGGAAATACGGAAGGCATAAGAACAGTTTGGACAGATTTTAGCTTGTCCCAAGTCCTTTTGATAAATAGCTTGCTTACAGCCAGGACATTTGGCAAAAAGATCATCTGGTACTTCTGGAACATGGTGATCAACCCCATTACGTACATAACGGTTAGGATTTATACGGATATACTTTTCTTTTCGATCAAATAATCCCATAAACTCTATCCCTCACGATTCTGATATTCTGGTAGGAAAGTTTCCATCAAGAATGATGTGTCATAATCTCCAGCGATAACGCTACGGTCTGAAATCAAATCTAACTGGAAGTCAGCATTTGTCACAACTCCATCGATTTCAAGCTCGTAAAGAGCACGTTGCATCTTCATGAGTGCCTCAAATCGATTTTCTCCATGAACAATGATTTTTGCAATCATTGAATCATAGTAAGGTGGAATGGTATAGCCTGGATAGACAGCACTGTCCACACGAAGACCAACACCACCACTAGGTAGGTAGAGATTGCTAATTTTCCCTGGGCTTGGTGCAAAGTTGAACTTAGGATTTTCCGCATTGATACGACACTCAATGGCATGTCCCTTGATTTCAATATCATCTTGAGACACAGATAATTTTTCACCTGCAGCAATACGGATTTGTTCTTTAACAATATCCACACCACTTACAAATTCAGTAACTGGGTGCTCAACTTGAACACGAGTATTCATTTCCATAAAGTAAAACTGACCTGATTTTTCATCAAGAAGAAACTCGATAGTACCCGCATTTTCATAATTAACAGCCTTAGCAGCACGAACAGCCGCAGACCCAATTTCATGACGAAGTGTCTTACCAATGGCAACAGAAGGTGATTCTTCCAAGACCTTTTGGTTATTACGTTGAAGAGAACAGTCACGCTCACCTAGGTGAACAATATTACCATAGCTATCTCCCAAAATTTGAACCTCAATATGACGAGCTGGGTAAATAACTTTCTCAATATACATTGCCCCATTACCAAAGGATACTTTAGCTTCCTGTGACGCAGATTCGAAGGCAGGAGCCAACTCTTCTTTAGTGTTGACCTTACGAATTCCTTTACCGCCACCACCTGCAGAAGCCTTAAGCATCACTGGGTAACCTAGACGATTGGCAACTTCTAAAGCCTCTTCAGCCGTAAAGACTTCACCATCTGAACCAGGGATTACAGGGACATTAGCCCTAATCATTTCAGCGCGAGCATTGATTTTATCACCCATTTTGTCCATAATCTCACCTGAAGGACCAATAAACTTGATGTTCATTTCCTCACAGAGAGTAGCAAATTTAGAGTTTTCACTCAAGAAACCAAACCCTGGATGAATAGCTTGAGCCTCAGTTACAATAGCTGCTGACAAGACACGGTTCATATTCAAATAAGAATCAGTTGATTTTGCCGGACCAATACAGATAGCTTCATCAGCAAGCATAGTATGGAGAGAATCCTTATCCGCCTCAGAATAGATAGCGACCGTTTGGATACCCAATTCACGCGCTGCACGGATAATACGCACTGCAATTTCACCACGATTGGCAATCAATAATTTTTTAAACATAAAACAAGATAACATCAGACATCTTTATGATAGTCTGTGTTGATTTCCTTTCTATGTGATAGACCAATGTCTAAAGAAAAATCCTTTCCGACTGTCGCCAGAAGGATTTTCACAAAACATTAGCTTCCAATAGCAAAAGTCAAAGTACCTGATGCAGCAAGTTTACCATCGACTTCAGCCTTAGCTTCAACAACAGCAATTGTTCCACGACGTTTAACAAACTTAGCTGTCATAACAAGTTGGTCACCAGGAACCACTTGTTTTTTAAATTTAACCTTATCCATACCTGCATAAAAGACTAATTTGCCCTTGTTTTCAGGTTTAGACAATTCAAGAACACCAGCTGTTTGCGCAAGAGCTTCCATGATGAGGACACCTGGCATAACTGGGTATTGAGGAAAATGTCCATTAAAGAAAGGTTCATTGATCGTTACATTTTTAATAGCTGTGATTTCGTCTTCTGAAACTTCTAGCACACGGTCAACCAAAAGCATTGGATAACGGTGTGGTAAAGCTTCACGAATAGCATTAATATCAATTGTCATTTGATGCGTACCAATCCTTTTCCGTAGTCAACAACTTCTTCATTCGCTACCAAGATTTCAGTAATAACACCATCTTTAGGTGCTGGTACTTCATTCATCACCTTCATTGCTTCAACGATAAGAAGCGTTTGACCTTTCTTAACAGTATCACCAACAGAAACAAAGGCTGGTTTTTCAGGTGATGGAGACAAGTAAGCCACACCAACAAGTGGACTTTCAACCACTTCACCTTCAGCAGCTTGAGCAGAAGCTTCTTCAACTGGTGTTGCTGGAGTTTCAACAGCGGCAGGTGCTGCTACTGGAGCAACTGGATCCTGAGGAGATGACGCAACCACTTCAACTGTAGGAGCTACTGGGGAAGTAGTTACTGAACTTGTTTGATTTTTACTCAAGTTCAACTCTTCTCCATTGTTTTTATATGAGAATTCACGCAAAGTTGAGGTATCAAATTGAGCCAACAAATCTTTAATTTCAGAAATATTCATAAATTAGCCCTCCCAACGTTTAAAGGCAAGAACAGCGTTGTGTCCACCAAAACCAAAGGTATTTGAGATTGCATACTCAATATCAGCTTCTTTACCTTCACCGTAAACAACATTAGCTTCAATGTAGTCAGACAATTCTTTTGTACCAGCAGTTTTTGGTACAAAGCTGTGACGAATAGCTTCAATTGTTGCAATAGCTTCAACAGCACCAGCAGCACCAAGCAGGTGACCTGTAAATGATTTAGTAGATGAAACTGGAACATCTTTACCAAGTACAGACACAATAGCAGCACTTTCACCTTTTTCGTTGGCTGGTGTTGAAGTACCGTGAGCATTGACATAGTCAACATCTTCAGGCTTGATACCAGCTTCATTGATAGCCAATTTAATTGCTTTAGCAGCTCCTGAACCGTCTGGAGTTGGCGTTGTCATATGATAGGCATCACAGTTTGATCCGTAACCAACAATCTCAGCCAAGATGTTGGCACCACGTTTTTGCGCATGCTCCAAGCTTTCAATAACAAGAACCCCAGCACCTTCACCCATAACAAAACCATTACGGTCTTTATCAAATGGAATTGAAGAACGTTCTGGATCTTCTGTTGTTGAAAGGGCTGTAAGAGCGTTAAAACCTCCAATACCAATTTTAGTGATTGAAGCTTCCGCACCACCAGCCAAGACAACATCGTGAAATCCAAATTTAATTTCGCGGAAGGCTTCACCGATAGCATCATTGGCAGAGGCACAGGCAGTTGTCACTGATTTACATACCCCTTGAGCACCAATCTTAAGAGCAATGTTCCCTGCACCCATGTTTGAGAGAGCTTTAGGAATAAACATTGGCTTGATACGTTTCATACCACGTTCATACATGCGGATAATTTGATCTTCAAGTTCTTGTAAACCACCGATACCAGATGACACGATAACACCAACGCGATCACGATTTACTTCTTCCATATTAAGTCCTGAATTTTCAAGTGCTTCCATAGCAGCATAAATCGCATAAAGTGAATAAGTGTCCATACGGTTAGTATCTTTTTTCACAAAATACTTGTCGAATGGGAAATCTTGGATTTCACCAGCGTTAAAGACTGGGATATCAGAAGCATCAAACTTGGTGATTGGCTTAATACCAATCTTACCGTCATGAAGACTGTTCCAAAATTCTTCTGGTGTATTACCGATTGGCGAGGTTACACCGTAACCTGTAACAACAACACGATTTGTAGACATGTATATTCTCCTTTTTCGGATGGATATTTTAGTATATGATTTTTTGGATAATGAAAATCAATTATTGCATGGTCATACCACCATCAATAGCGATTGTTTGACCTGTAAGATACTCTTGCCCTGCTAAGAAAGCCGCAACTTCTGCCACTTCTTTTGCCTGACCAATACGTTTCATTGGTACTTGAGCAATCATAGCGTCTTTCATTTTCTCTGGGATTGCATCAGTCATATCAGACTCAATGAAACCAGGAGCAATAGCATTAACACGAACACCACGAGCTGCAACTTCACGAGCTACTGATTTAGTGAAACCAATCAAACCAGCTTTTGAAGCCGAATAATTAGCTTGACCAACATTTCCCATAAGACCTACAACAGATGACATATTGATAATGGCACCTTGACGAGCCTTAGACATTGGTTTCAAGACTGCCTGTGTCATATTGAAAGCACCAGTCAAGTTGATTTTCAAGACGCGTTCAAAATCTTCTTCAGTCATCTTCAACATCAACTTATCGTTGGTGATACCAGCATTATTAACTAGTACATCAACGCTTCCAAGTTTTTCAATGGCTTCTGCTACCATACGTTTAGCATCCTCACCATTAGAAATATCACCTGAGATACCAACAACAGTTACACCATAGTCCACAAATTGCGCAAGCAAATCCTCAGAAATTTCAGAACGTCCATTTAGGACAACGTTGGCACCAAGACTAGCAAATTGATGTGCCACAGCTAATCCAATACCACGTGTTGAACCTGTTACAAAAACATTTTTATTCTTAAGTTCCATGTTTACCTCGTTTTAAGCATTAAGAAGGGCATCAAGACTAGCTTGATCTTCAACATTTTGAGTTGGTAAGGTTTTATCAATTTTCTTCAAGAAACCTGACAAGATTTTTCCTGGCCCAATCTCAATCACTTCATCTACACCAAAATCTTGGATAGTGGCAATCGAATCATAAAAACGTACAGGTTCCATCACCTGACGAGCCAAAAGAGCTTTAACGTCTTCTGACTTCATAATTTGAGCCTCAGTATTACCTACCAATGGGAGGACAAAGTCATTGAATGACACTTTTTCTAGTTCTGCTGCCAATTTTTGACTAGCTGATTCAAGTAAAGCTGTATGGAATGGGCCTGATACATTAAGAGGAATCAAGCGTTTTGCACCTGCTTCTTTAAGTAATTCTACAGCATAATCAACAGCCCCAACTTCACCACCAATTACAATTTGTGCTGGGGTATTATAGTTGGCAGGCGTTACTACACCCTTTTCAGAAGCTTCTTGACAAATCTCTTCAATCAAATTTGGATCTGTGTTCATGACAGCAACCATTTTTCCACTTCCAGCTGGAGCTGCAGTTTCCATGAATTCCCCACGTTTAGCAACTAAGGCTACTGCATCTTCAAATGAGAGGGCACCAGCTGCAACCAGGGCAGAATATTCCCCAAGAGAAAGTCCAGCAACAATATCAGGAGCAATACCATTTTCTGCCAAGAGACGATAAATAGCAACTGACGTTGTCAAAATAGCTGGTTGAGTATAGCGTGTTTGATTAAGTTTTTCTTCGTTAGAATCAATCAATTCACGCAAATCATAACCTAAAATACGACTAGCCGTATCAAATGTTTCTTTGACAATGGGATATGCCGCATACAAATCACTTGCCATACCCAATTTCTGAGCTCCTTGACCACCAAATAAGAAAGCACGTTTTGTCACTATCATAATCCTTTCGATGTTTTTAGACGTTTACATCTGCCCAACGAGCAGCTTCTTCTTTAATTACCTTTGCAGCACCTGTGTACAAATCTTCCAAGATTTCTGCACACGTTTCTTCTTTACGAACAAGACCTGCAATTTGTCCAGCCATAACTGAACCATATTCCACATCTCCATCAACAACGGCATTACGAAGTGCACCTGCACCAAGCTCTTCAATTTCCTCTTGAGTTTTCTTACCAGCTAAGAAATCTTTTTCGGCCTGATTGTACTCTGTAGCCAACTTATTCTTAATGGTACGAACAGGGTGTCCTACAACAGAAGCGGAAATCACAGTATCGATATCTTTAGCCTTCAAAATCTTATCCTTGAAGTTTTGGTGAGCGTTAGATTCTTTGGCAACAGCGAAACGCGTACCAACCTGCACAGCTTCTGCTCCAAGCATGAGAACAGCAGCCATACCACGTCCATCAGCAACACCACCAGCCCCAATAACCGGGATAGATACCGCATCTGCAACTTGTCGAACAAGAGCCATAGTTGTCAATTTACCGATGTGACCACCAGCTTCCATACCTTCTGCAACAACAGCATCCGCTCCAAGTTTTTCCATGCGTTTAGCAAGTGCAACTGATGGGATAACTGGAATAACTGTGATACCGGCTTCGTGGAAACGTTCCATATATTTACCTGGGTTTCCTGCACCAGTTGTAACAACTTTTACACCTTCTTCAATAACAAGGTCAACAATATCGTCAACAAATGGCGACAAAAGCATAATATTAACACCGAATGGTTTGTCAGTGATTTGTTTCACCCTGTCAATATTAGCTTTTACCACTTCTTTAGGGGCATTACCGCCACCAATAATTCCGAGTCCACCAGCATTTGAAACGGCTCCAGCCAAGTCACCATCAGCAACCCAGGCCATACCACCTTGGAAGATTGGATATTTAATTCCTAACAGTTCTGTAATACGAGATTTCATTTTTCACCTTTTTTCGATTTTCTGATCAAATAAATAGTTTAATAATCAAAGTAATTTTATAAACAAATGAGAATATCCCTAATAAGAATATTCTCTATGCTCTGCTTATTTAGTTTTCTCTTCTACGTAAGCAACAAGGTCACCAACCGTATTAAGACCTTCTTCAGTTTCGATTTGAATATCGAATTCATCTTCGATTTCTGAGATAACTTGGAATACATCAAGTGAATCAGCATCAAGTTCGTCAAAAGTAGTTTCTACTTTTACTTCTTCTGCATCTTTCCCAAGTTCTTCAACAATGATTTCTTGTACTTTTTCAAATACTGCCATTTTATTTTCTCCTTTAAGATAAATATATTTCTTATAATCTATGCTGGTGCATAATTTATATAACTAGATTTTAACAATTAGACTGCCCCATGTCAAACCCCCTCCAAAACCTGAGAGAAGAATTGTTTGATCACTGCCTAACTTAAGAGTCTCATTCGCCACATTCTCAGAAAGCAAGATTGGAATACTTGCTGCACTGGTATTACCATAAGACATCATGTTAGCCAGAAATTTATCACGACTAACATCAATTTTCTTAGCCATAGTATCCAAAATACGAATATTAGCTTGATGAAGAAGGAAGTAATCAGGTTCACCTTTTTCTTCAACCAATGCTTTAATACTCTTCGAAACAGTCTTCACAGCAAAATCAAAGATTGCTTTACCATCCATTTGCATATAGGGATTAGGCTGCTCAGTACCATCAGAATAAGGCGAAATAACTGCAGAAGCTCCCGACTCAAGACCGCCCTTGCTACCGTCGGTATTTAAAGATTCACCAAAAAAGTGTTCTTCTTCAGATTCTTCTAATAAAACACCGCCAGCCCCATCTCCAAAAAGAACTGCTGTTGCACGATCAGACCAGTCTAAAGTTTTTGAAAGAACTTCAGCACCAATAACTAAACCTTTTTTGTAAGCTCCTGACTTTATCAATTTTTCTGCGGTTGCCAAAGCAAAGACAAAACCACTGCATGCCGCAGTAATATCAAAAGCGAAGGCATTAACTGCTCCAATTGTTCCTTGAACACGTGCTGCCACTGACGGCATTGAGTTATCAGGAGAAATCGTTGCAACTAAAACAAAGTCTAGCTCTTCAGGAGATAATCCCGACTTTTCCAACAGCTGATAAGCAACATTGGTAGCTAAATCACTTGTATTCTCATTTAATGAAATGCGACGTTCTTGAATCCCTGTACGTGAGCGAATCCACTCATCACTGGTATCCATGATTTTAGATAGGTCATCGTTGGTCACGACCTGAGCAGGTGCATAATGGGCAACCTGACTAATTTTTGCAAATGCCATTATTTCAACTCCTCAAGAAAGGCATGGAGATTTTCCAAACCTTTGCTCATAACCTTTAATTCCTCGTCGTTAAAGCCTTCTGTAATCGTCTTCACCATTGATTTATGGAAAGCACGGTGAAGACGATATACCAGACGACCTTTTTTAGAAAGTGATAGATGGACCACACGACGATCAACAGATGATCGCGTACGAATAATATATCCTTTCTTTTCAAGTTTATTGAGAGAAGTTGTTACAGTACCAAGGGTTAACATAAGCTCTCTAGCAACTGCACTTGGTGTCGTATCTGGATGTGTACCAATAACATCAATGGTATGCATTTCCTTGAGGGAAATATCATTAAACTTTGAATTTTTCAAACTTGCTTCTTCGATAATAACGACGTTATTAAAAATATCAACAAGATAGCCATTAATTTTATCGTAATCCACACCAGACTCCTTTCAATAAGATTTGATTATCAAATTATATCAGACTCAAACTAATTTAGCAAGTCCAATTTGAAAGCTTTAGTTTTAATTTCTGAAAACAAGTTTATTTTCCTTGGAATTTAGGGCGGCGACGTTCACTATAAGCACGTACACCTTCTTTAAAGTCCTCTGTAAATGCAAGAGATTTCTGCAAATCAAGCTCTAGCTTAGCGTATTTTTCCCAACCTGCAAATTCAGATTCCCAAACCATTTCTTTAATTGCTTTGAATGAATTAACTGAAGAACGATTTAATTTCTTAATCAATTGACTCACTGTTTTCTCAAGTTTTTCTGAATCGACTACCTTGTAAGCAATCCCCCAATCTAAAGCTTTCTCAGCTGACACAGGCTCTCCTGTCATGGTAATTTGAGTAGCACGATTAATACCAATTGAACGAGTCAAAAGGTAAAGACCACCAGCATCAGGGGCCAAACCAACACCTACAAAAGCTTGAATAAATTTAGCTTTTTCAGATGCAATTGTGAAATCTGCTGCAACTGCTAAGTTAGCAGCGGCACCTGCACAGGGCCCATCAATAACCATGATGACTGGCTTAGGCAATTTTTTCAGAGCAAAAGATATTTCATTCACTTGCTCAGCAATACGAACCAAAGATTGTACATCATCCACAGCAACAGCTTTTTTCATTTGATCAAGGTCTCCACCAACAGAAAAGACTTTCCCCTTAGCATTGATAACCAAGAACTTCACAGATGCATCTTCCCCTGCTTCCTCGATTGCAGCCATAATCTCATCACAAACTTGAATGTTAAATCCATTTTGCACTTCAGGGCGATTGAGAGTTAATGTTGCCACTTCCTCTTCAACACTATAAAGAATTGTTTCGTAAGCCATTTTAGCACTCCTTCCGATAACTAGTTACTATATCAAAACCGCATGTTATTTAATTTTTTATCACAATTTTATTTGATATATAGATAATTTGATAATCAAATCATAAGTCGTTATTTCCTAGTATATCATAGTCCACCTAAAGGTCAATATAAACTTATAATTTTTTAATTTGATACCTCAAAACACCGAGGAGACAAGCTCGGTGTTGTTTTCTATTTTATTAAGTCTAAAACATCTGTAAGACTATCCAATAAACCTTTTGCAGCACTTTGATCCATACCAAACTGATTATCTCTAATCGCCCAGACCTCTACATCTGCAGCTACTCCAGCAGCAATTCCTTTTTCACTATCTTCAATGATAAGAGCACGACTTGCTTGCACGTTTAATTGCTTTAACGCTGTCAAATAAATCTCTGGATTGGGTTTACTCTCTTTGAATTCCTCTCCTGAGAGAACAATATCAAAGAAACCTTGCAAACGATTTTCCTCCAAAGCTCTAAAGATATCTGCTTTCACTGAGCTAGAGGCTAAGCCTATTTTCAACCCTTGAGATTTCACTTCATTTAAAACCTTTAAAACATCAGGAAAAATTAATTCTTTATAGGGTAAGGGATTATTTTGTTTATAAGTATTGTACTCTTCTTGTAAAGTTGACACATCCCACTTATCATAATCATCTCTAAGAATATTTTCCCAAACCTGCTTAGTATTTCCACCTATAAAGAAAGACGGGGGTAAATGATCTATTGAAATACCCTTTTGGCCTAAAAAACTTGCCCGTCGATCATAATAATATTTTTCAGTGTCAAAAAGGACACCATCCATATCAAAAATAATTGCCTCTACCACGGGACATCCTCCTTTTCTTCCTTTATTGTATCATAATCAGACTAAATCTTACTCGCTTTTAAAAACAATGTGACAAATTATCAGAATTTTGCTATAATTGTAGAATAATTTATAATTTTTTTGGAGTAACTATGAAAGTCATCAAATTTGGCGGAAGCTCACTCGCTTCAGCAACACAATTAGAAAAAGTCTTAAACATTGTAAAATCTGACCCTGAACGCCGCTTTGTCGTTGTCTCTGCCCCTGGTAAACGTAACGATGAGGATACCAAAGTTACAGACGCCCTAATTAAATACTACAAACACTATATAAAGGGTGCTGATGTTAAAGCTGACCAAGAATGGATTATTAACCGCTACCAAGCTATGGTTGATGAACTAGGTTTCAAATCAAAAGAGATGGTAAAAATTGCCAAAGCTATTACTGACCTCGCTACGCTTCCCATCGAGGATAACGATTTCCTCCATGATACCTTCCTAGCTGCTGGAGAGGACAATAATGCAAAATTAATTGCTGAATATTTCCGCAATAACGATATTGAAGCACGCTACGTTCATCCTCGCGAAGCTGGTATCTTGGTCTCAAGTGAGCCAGGCAACGCCCGTATTCTTCCGGGTTCATATGATAAGTTAGAAGAACTTCGTGAATCAGATGAGGTTCTGATTATTCCTGGATTCTTTGGGGTCACCTCTGATAATCAAATCTGTACATTCTCACGAGGAGGCTCTGATATCACAGGCTCTATCGTAGCGGCAGGTGTTAAAGCTGACCTATATGAAAACTTTACAGATGTAGATGGTATTTTTGCAGCCCACCCAGGTGTGGTACATGAACCGCACTCTATTCCAGAGTTGACTTACAAAGAAATGCGTGAGTTGGCATATGCTGGATTTTCGGTTCTTCATGATGAAGCTCTCCTCCCAGCATATCGTGGTAAGATTCCATTAGTTATCAAAAACACCAATAATCCGGACCACCCAGGCACACGTATTATTCTTGAACACCAGGGAGCAACTGTTCCAGTTGTTGGTATTGCTAGCGATGACAAGTTTGTCAGCATCAATATGAGTAAATACCTCATGAACCGCGAGGTAGGTTTCGGACGTAAGGTGCTACAAATCTTGGAAGATTTAAACATCCGTTGGGAACATATGCCTTCTGGAATTGATGACCTTTCAATCATTATTCGAGAACGTGAACTTACCCCAATCAAAGAACAAGAAATCCTCTCTTATTTGACGCGTGAACTTGGTGTTGATGAAGTTGAAATTGAACATGGCCTTTCTATCCTAGTGATTGTTGGTGAAAATATGAGAGACCACATCGGTGTTACAGCGACAGCAGCCAAAGCACTCTCTGAAAAAAACATTAACCTTGAAATGATTTCTCAGGGATCAAGTGAAGTTTCTGTAATGTTTGTAATTGAAACTGAACAAGAGAAAGAAGCCGTTAGAGCGCTCTATGACGCATTTTTCCGTAGCAACAACTAATTTTATAACCTATCTCCTACAAAGGATAGGTTTTTCTTTATAATGAAAATATAGTCAACTCTCACGATACCTAGTCTAATAATAAATTTTCTAATCAATAACGCACAATTTATTCCAAATCAAAAAGCACTAACTTTCGTTAGTACTCTTTTTACAAGATATTTTCGTAAGTTTCACGAACGGCATCTGGCCAAACTGAAGTTTGAACCTCACCTATATGTTTTTTACGTAGCAAGAACATAGCCATACGTGATTGACCAATACCACCACCAATTGTTAGTGGGAATTGGCCATGTAACAAGGCTTGGTGCCAATCCAATTTCAAACGATCTTGGTCACCAGTAATTTCAACCTGACGTTTAAGTGCATCTTCATCAACACGAATCCCCATTGATGATAACTCAAAAGCATGTCCTAATTGCTCATTCCAAACCAAAATATCTCCATTCAAACCATGATAACCCTTCTCAGACTCAGTTGTCCAGTCATCATAGTCAGGTGCACGACCATCATGGGGCTTCCCGTCAGGAAGAACACCACCAATACCAATCAAGAATACAGCACCATATTCTTTAGTTATGGCATTTTCACGCTCTTTCGGTGTCAAATCAGGGTACTTCTCAACAAGCTCTTCTGAATGGATGAAAGTAATTTTCTTAGGTAAGACGGCTTCAATATCGTAACGCGCCTCAACAGCAAGCTCAGTCAAACGAATAACTTTGTAGATTGTCTCGACGGTTTCCTTCAAATACGCAATATTACGATGTCCATCAGGAATAACCTTTTCCCAATCCCATTGGTCAACATAAACGGAGTGCGTTGCATCCAATGAGTCTTCATCTGGACGAAGAGCCTTCATATTAACCACGAGCCCTTCACCTTCATTAAAACCAAAACGAGCCAAAGTATGGCGCTTCCATTTTGCTAATGAGTGAACAACTTCGTATGTTGCGTCAGGAATCTGAAGTACATTAACAGTTACAGGATTTTCAATACCATTTAAATTATCCTGCATACCATCCCCGACCTTACTCAAAATAGGCCCTTGCACTTCAACGACGTCAAGTTTATCAATTAAATACTGTGTGAAAGTATTTTTTACAAAAGAAATTTCCTTTTGTTGATCAATGAAGCTCTTCTTCATACGCTCCTCCTTTAAAAAATCGATAGTCCTATTATACTCCTATTTTTTAGAAAAATAAAGAAATTTTCCAATAATTTTGAAAATTTTTGTTTATCATGTTAGTTTTTATTACATTTCTTAGTCAGCTTTACAACTGCTTCTGTCCGAGCAGTGTGAGGAAACATATCTACTGACTGAATATAGTTCACATCATATACCTTAGCTAAAGAAACTAAATCTCTTGCCAAAGTAGATACATTACATGAGACATATACCATTTTTTTGGGAGTATATTCCAGTATAGTTTTAAGTAACTTACTATCCAAACCCGTTCTCGGTGGATCTACAATAAGAGCATCCGCTCGATACCCTTCCTTATACCAGCGAGGAATAATATCTTCAGCTTTTCCTACCTCATAGTGAGCATTATCCAGTCCAAGTGACTCAGCATTTTTTCTAGCATCTTCGATAGCTTCCGGAATAATATCCATCCCCCGAATGGTGCTCACTTTTTTTGCAAATGCAAGTCCAATAGTACCAACACCACAATAAGCATCAATAAGGTGTTCAGACTTATCCACTTCCAAAGCTTCAACTGCCTGACCATAGAGCACTTCAGTTTGCTTAGGATTCAACTGGTAGAAGGCACGAGGAGAAAGTGCGAAGTTATAGTCTAGAACCTCTTCTTGGATTGTATCTTGACCCCAGATAATTTCTGTCTCTTGGCCATAAATCTCACTGGATTTCGAATAGTTATAATTGACAGCAACTGTTACAATTTCAGGATAACTTAAAGTTAACTCCTTCACCAACTTAGTCAAAGAAACAGGATTAGATGTTACAAAAATTAGCTGGACCTGATTAGACCCTAAAGCACGTCGTATCATAACTGTGCGAATCCCGGAAATTTTGCGCTCATTATAAATCGGTAGCTTGTATTTATCTAGCAAATTTGTCACTTTATTCATAATCGCTTGCGTTAACTCATCTTGAACCAAACAATCATCAATATTGATTAGTCGATGACTTCCTTCCGCAAATAAGCCAGCCTTAACTGAGCCACCAAAAGAACGTATTTGAAATTGTAGTTTAGCACGATAATGTTGTGGTTGCTTCATTCCTATTGTTGGACGAATCTCATAAGACTCAAAATTAGCCGGTTTGAACTTTTTCAAAGCTTGTCCTAACAGGTCCGTTTTAAACTCTAATTGTTTATCATAACGAAGATGCATCAACTGGCAACCACCACACTCTTCATAGACACCACATTCAGGATCAACACGAAACTTGGAAGCTTTATTAATTTTTAATAGTTTTGCCTGAACAAAGTTTCTCTTAACCGAAACAATCTGACAAAACACCTCTTCTCCCTTCAAAGCTCCAGGAACAAAAACCAGTGTTTTTTTATAAAAACCAATACCCTCACCATTGATCCCCATTCGTTTAATCTTAAGCGGGATACGTTGTTTCACTTGTAAATTCATACTACCATTCTAACATTTTGATATAATAATAACTATGAAAATCACAAAAATAGAGAAGAAAAAAAGGCTCTATCTCGTTGAGATAGATAAAAAAGAGAGTCTCTATGTTACAGAAGACACCATCGTCAAGTACATGTTAACAAAAGAAATGGCACTTAGTAAAGATCAGCTAGAAGATATTAAGAACTTTGCACAGTTCTCACATGGTAAAAATCTGGCCCTCTATTTTATTTCCTTTAAACAACGTACTGAAAAAGAAGTAAGAGACTATCTTTTTAAACATGAAATAAATCCACATATAATTCCCCAAATCATTGATAATCTAAAGAAAGACCATTGGATTGATGATTATAAACTCCTAGAAAGCCTAGCTCAACAGAATTTAAATTCAGGAGATAAAGGTGCCTATGCCTTGAAGCAAAAATGGCTACAAAAAGGCTGTGAGAAACAAGTCATTGACGAGGTATTAACCCAATTTGATTTCTCGGAAGTAGCAATTAAAGTAACTTCAAAACTATTACGAAAATATCAGGGGAAATTACCAACCAAATCTCTAAAGGATAAATTGATTCAGAACCTCATTAATAAAGGCTTTTCATTCCAAGAAAGTAAGAACGCTATTAACCAACTAGAACTAGAAGCCGATGAAGAAAATGAACAAGCTCTCCTTTATAAAGAAATAGAAAAGCAATATCAAAAATTTAGTAAAAAATACGACGGTTATGAACTTAAGCAACACCTCACACAATCTTTGTTCCGAAAAGGTTATGACTTTGATGCTATAGCCTCCGCTCTAAGAGAATATTTCTAAGAATTTCCCCTCTTTTCTCAAAATTATGATACAATAATGAAGATAACCGCTATTGTAGAAAGAGGACGCCATGAAATTACCAAAAGAAGGCGACTTTATCACAATTCAAAGTTATAAGCATGATGGTAGATTGCACCGTACTTGGCGCGATACTATGGTACTAAAGACAACTGAGAATGCTGTTATTGGCGTTAACGATCATACCCTCGTTACTGAAGCAGATGGGAGACGATGGGTAACTCGTGAACCTGCTATTGTTTATTTCCACAAAAAATACTGGTTTAATATTATAGCCATGATCAGGGATAACGGCATTTCCTACTACTGCAATTTAGCCAGTCCATATGTTTTGGACCAAGAAGCGCTAAAATATATTGACTATGACTTAGATGTCAAAGTTTTCGCTGATGGTGAGAAAAAATTGCTAGATGTAGATGAGTATGAAATACATAAAAAAGAAATGCATTACTCTCCTGATATTGACTATATCTTAAAGGAACATGTTAAAATCTTAGTAGATTGGATTAACAATGGTAAAGGGCCATTTTCACAATCTTATGTTAACATCTGGTACAAACGTTATCTTGAACTAAGGAGTCGTTAAAGTTGTCATAAAAAAGACTAGTAATAAAACTAGTCTTTTTTTGCACAAAAAACTAATGCTTCGGAGTCTAAATCCATATTTAGAATATAACGCCCATCTTCTACTTGAATAAGATATCCTAATAGTTCTAAAGCATCAACAAAAATATTCCTTCTCTTTTGAAGAGCGTACTCCCTTCTTACAAATTTTAAAAGAAATGTTGTGACATGCTTTAAGAAATATTCAGGATTAAGATCACCTAATAAGTTATATAATCTGTTTTGTTCTTCCGTTAATGAAAGATTTTCTCTTAACTTATAAAAATAATTTGAAATCGTAAGATCGTTTCTCGTGATACTTGTGTGTTCAATAATAATCACTTCATTAGTAGAATTAGTCATCTCAGTAACAAATCTACGCTCTAATAGTTCTTGATAAGAAGGAGAATCACTTTCAATAAAGAAATGCTGGTATAAATCAATTGTAGAAGGATCTGAAACTAAAGAAATTAATAAACGGTAACGTTTCTCAGACCTCTCAATATAACCAACTTTAACAAACTCCTCAATCAATTTATCTATATTCTTTTGTAATGGAAACTGATTTTTTATTTCTCTCAAAGTTACAGGCTGATAGTGATATAGATAATTCAGCAATTCCATAAAAAAAGGCTGATTACTTAATTTATTTGGGTTAAATTGTATTATCATAACAAGTATTATACCATTAATCAGCACACTAAAAAAAGGCCTACAGAGCCTTTTTACACATTGAAACTTTCAGTCAATTGAGGAACAACTTGCTTCTTACGAGAAACTGCTCCTTTAAGGAAAGCATGGTTATTTTCTAAAACAAAGTTAAAAGCTTTTTCAATTTTATCAGTATTTGATCCGAGTGCGAGAATTTCTGAATTTGAGTTAAGAATATCAGTAATCATTAACACAAAGTCAGAGTACCCGTTACTTTTAATTGAGCTATTGATAGCTTCTTCAATTTCCGCTTGACGTGAAAGAACATCAGAAATATCAACAGTATTCACCTGAGCAACGCGAACTTGATTCCCATTCAATTCAAATGTTTTTGCATCAATATCAATGAGTTCTTCAGCTGATTTAGAAGAAAGATTAGTACCAGCCTTAAGCATGGCAAGACCATATTCTTCTAAATTGACTCCAGCAAGTCGAGCAAGTTCTTCAGCTACTGCAGGATCTGAAGCATGTGTCGTTGGTGATTTAAGTAAAAGAGTATCAGAAATCAAACCTGACAAAAGCAAACCAGCTACATCTTTAGGAATTTCAACATTATTTTCTTTAAACATGCGATAAACAATCGAAGAAGCTGAACCTACAGGTTCTAAACGCATCATTAATGGATTAGCCGTCTCAAAGTTAGCCACACGGTGGTGATCCACTACTTCAATAACTTCTACATCCTTAATATCTGAAATAGATTGTTGAAACTCATTATGGTCAGTAAGAATAACTTGATTTACCCCCTCAGACCGTGCTGACTCAACAACACGAGGAGCATTTACAGAAAAATAGTCAAGTACAAAAGCAGTCTCTTCATTTGGAGTACCCAAAGCAACAGCCTCAGCCTCAACACCAAGTTGACGTTTCAAATAAGCGTATCCATAAGACGAACCAATAGCATCAGAATCAGGATTTTGGTGACCAAACACAAAAATTTTAGACATAAATTCACCTCAAAAAATTTTACTATATAATATTATAACATATAAGAAAAAGAAACAAAATAAAAAGAGTAACCTAAGTTACTCAAATATAGTCCGTACGGGATTCGAACCCGTGTTACCGCCGTGAAAAGGCGGTGTCTTA